>Ga0208694_1000221_pt1 | contig 90258 bp, 74 predicted proteins | sample AD_UKC078_MetaG_FD_184442 | JGI IMG/M metagenome (GOLD analysis project Ga0208694, IMG submission 184442) | Active sludge microbial communities of municipal wastewater-treating anaerobic digesters from USA - AD_UKC078_MetaG (SPAdes) (version 2) | ecosystem: Engineered > Bioreactor > Anaerobic >...
CGTCCGGAGCGTCACCATGAACTGGTGGGAGGAATATCCCGGGAGTCCAATCTTCTTGCTGTAGTTGGCTTCCAATATGAGGGGCATGTGTTTCCTTTCGGTTGGGGGTTTGGGGTTTCGAGTTGGGGGACAAAATGACGAAGCCCGACATCGCGAGATGCCGGGCTGTGGATGGTGGTGGTAGGGCTTACGCCGCCTGCCGCGCCCACCGGCACGCCAGGCGTTCGCGGACGGCTTCCAGATGGTGATGCCAACGGGGAGGTTCCTGCACCTGGCGCAGGATGTCTTCGCCCAGGCATTCGCGAATCAACGCCGCCAGCTGCTCCTTGCGCGTTTGCAGCGCGGAGCGGCTCAGTTTCAGGGACGGCACCAGCCGGGTGAGTTCCGTGCCCTCGGCCAGGGCGCGGAGGACGGCCTTGGTGACCTCATCCAGTTGGTGGAGCAGGTGCGCCCAGTCGAGCCGGCGCCCGGCAGCCACCGAGGGATCGTCCGCCGGGCTGGCGAGCACGTCACTCAAGGTGAGGTCTTCGCCGGTATCGGTCGGAACGGGTTCATGCAGGGAATACACGCGGCATCCCTTCAACTGGGCCGCCGGATGCAGGGGATCATTTTTGCGATACCCGGTGCTGCGGCGACCGGCGCGGAGATGCTTCAGGGTGTAGTAGGCGACGTTGCCGCTGCTGACTACCTTGTTTCGGGCTTCAGCACTGTGCAGCAAATGCAGGGCGATGGCGAGACCGTCTTGGAGCAGTTCGACATCATCCTCGCCACTGGAACGCGGCAGGGATGCATGGATGCCGGCGCGGAGGCGCGGGGCGACTTCTTGCAGGAGGGAATCTTCAGTCATGGGCAGGAGGACACAACCAGGGAGAAACGACAAAGCCGCGGCCCTGGTTGACGCCGCGCGTTCTTTGGATGACTGGCGGCGCGTTGCCCCAGCCGGGCAGGCGCTGGGTCAAAGCTGGTGCCGGCCCGGGCCAGGGGGCGGTCCGTGTCCGGACGGAAGCCCCGGAAGACCGGTCGGTGATGCCGGGTCGGAAGATGATTGGGAAGCTGCGATCCGCGTCAGGCTCAGGGCCGGACTTGGACGCAGACCTGACGAAAGCGGACTGCTTCCGTCATAAATTTATAGCGCGGAAACAGGGGCTGTTGCGGAGCTCGCCACACAACGCGCTGGACTATCCAACAACGTGTGGCTCGATCCACACTTTCCGACCTTGGTTGACTTTCGCGCTGGGCTCCGAGACAGGCGTCCGATTCGGAGGCAAAGACGCCGATCAGGCATTCGTGACCGTCCCAGTCAAAATATTGGCCAGACAAACGGTCTGTCCTTTGAGTGACAGAGGCGCCGGAGTGGGCGGTGTCGCTTCAAGATCCGCGGAGACGCCAGCATACTTCGCCTCCTTTTTCTCCGCCCGTTCCAAGTAGTCCAGCACGCTCTGGAGGTGAAAGAACCGCGCTCCCTTGATGCTGCCGGGATCACGGAGTGAGAACGAGCGAATTACACCACGCCCGGCAAGTTCATCGAGCTTGGCGCAGGACAAACCCGTGGAGTATTCGTGCCCCGACTTTGGGGCGCGGATCCAGGCCGGCATTCCGCGGTGATGTTCGGCCAGACGGTTTTCGATGGAGGGGGAGATTGTGCGCATGGCGAATTGTTGCCCGAGCTGGGACCGGAGCGAGGAGGAGGACGACGGCCGGCACGAGTCATCGGGGCCCATACCTTGGTCGGAAGCCGGGATTCCGGAGGTCACTGCATTGTATCCCTCGTTGTATCCCGCGCGACTTTTTTTGAGGTGAAATAGAGTGAAGTGGTGGTGAGCAGACCCATCCCCGAACATCGAGATCACCCAATACCAGCCGAAGTGAAGTGAGGTGGAGGTGAATGAGGTGAAGTTAGATTAGAACATCTAATTTAATCCGAAGTCAGATGCTCTATCCAATTGAGCTACGGGTGCGTCCGTGAAAGGCAATGATTCACGCCCCCCAGCCGCGCGACACCAGCGATCACGGCCAGACGGGCAAATTGCAGGCCGCCGCCCCTCTCCCGGTCAACTGCGGGCCTTCATCCGCCGATCCTCAAAATTCGGCCTCCGAATAAAAACCAATTCAGCAGGCGACCCTGAATTCTGCTGGCCACCGCGGGGCGGCAAATTAACATCCATCCCGCTGTGATCTACTTGGACCACAATGCCACCACCCCGATCGCGCCGGAAGTCCTGGCGGCGATGATGCCTTATCTCACCGAGGAATGGGGCAACCCATCAAGCACCTACAAGTTTGGAGCGAAATTGAAGGGTGTGATTGAAGCCGCTCGCGGGCAGGTGGCGGAATTGATCGGAGCACAAGCGTCGGAGATTATCTTCACCTCTTGCGCCACGGAGAGCAACAACGCGGCGATTCATGCCGCTCTGAAAGCCAATCCCGCCAAACGCCACATCATCACGTCAGCGGTGGAACATTCGTCGGTGCTGAATTTCTGCCGGACGCTGGAGTACGACGGCTGCCGCGTTACCTATCTGCCCGTGGATCACGACGGACTGCTCAAGCTGGCCGATCTGGAAAATGCGCTCACGGACGACACCGCCGTCGTGTCGTTGATGTGGGCGAACAACGAAACGGGCGTCTTGTTTCCCGTCAAAGAGATTGCGGAGATGTGCCGGGCGCGCAGAGTGCTGTTCCATTGTGACGCGGTGCAGGCAGTGGGAAAAATTCCCATCAATCTGTGCGAAGTGCCGGTGGATTACCTCTCGATTACCGGACACAAAATCGGCGCCCCGAAGGGAATTGGGGCGTTGTATGTGCGCCGAAAAACGCCGTTCACATCGCTGATTGTCGGCGGCCATCAGGAGCGGAATCAGCGCGGCGGGACGGAGAACGTGGCGTTGATCGTCGGGCTGGGGAAGGCCTGCGGGTTGGCGCGGCAAAAATTGCCGGAGTATGACAAGAAAGTCCGTCCATTGCGGGATGCGCTGGAGGATGGGATTCTGAGTTCGATTCCGAATACGGAGTTGAACGGGCACAAGACGCAACGGCTGCCCAACACGACCAACCTCACGTTTCACGGGATCGAATCGGAAGCCTTGCTCATCCTGCTCGACCAGGAAGGCGTCTGCGCGTCGCCGGGCGCCGCGTGTTTGGCTGACTCCGACGAGCCGTCGCATGTCGTTAAAGCGATGAAGCCAGAATCCGCGGCGTCGCGGCAAATGATTCGGTTCTCGCTGGGCTTGGAGAACACTGATGCCGACATCAAAACTGTTCTGAACGCAGTCCAGCGCGCAGTCGCGACGCTACACGGCTGACCGGTCGGGTCGAATCACGCCGCGCTGCAAAGTTCCGCTGAAACGTCCACCGATGTTCGCTCTGCAATCTCCGCAAGCTTCTTGTAAGCAAGGACGTTTATCGCTTGCGGCTCGGATTTCTGAAGCCACATGCCGGCGAGGAACAGGTGCTCCAAACGAATCCTCCTGTCTTCGATGGTGATCATGAATCCGGGTAGTTTTTGCGCCAGACGCTTGGCTAGCTTCGAAACGCCTTTGATCAGCGACCCGATTACTTCCCCGGTTTTTTGCGAGTAATAGACCGTCACGAGATCGTCCACTCGCTCTTCATAGAATGGATCTGGCTTCGCAAGAAACTCAATGCAATCCCCGTCAGAATCGTAGTAGGCCGACGGTTTGAATTCGCTGGCTGGTTTCGCCAAGAGCATCATGCGCTTGGCGAACTCGTCATTGCTCATGATTTTCATAATGCTCTTCGTTCAAATCGTTCTTCATGGTGCTCAGGCAAACCAGCATCGCTTTTGCTGGCCCGAGCCCAGCGCCAATTGTAGGCGACCTTTTCCGGTTCACAAACACCAAAAACACCTGGCCCGGATACGGCGGCTGTTCCTCGCCGTTTTCGTCAAAACTGTACGGTGGCTTGGAACAGTAGCAATACCAGCCGGGCGCACGCTGGTCCTCGTCCTCGTCTTTGCGCAACCCCTCGAAAATGGCCGTGGGATGCTGCAGCGTGTGCGGCACGAGGATTCCACACTCTTTCGCCTGCCCGAGACTGCGTTGCGCAACGGCGTGCATGCGACGATGCGAAATCAGGACCTCCGTCGCCTCCCCGCTTTGCGGGTCAATGGCACGCAGGGTGACGCGGCCTGGAGTTTCGCTTTCGCTGGGCATGTGTCTGCAAGAATTTGCGCGCAGCTTTCACGCGCGGCATGCGGAAGTCAAGCGCTTGTCACGCCTCAACAAAATCGCCCGTTATTTTCCTCCATCCTTCCAAAATTGCCGGGCCAGGCCGGTGCTTTGCAGTTTACCGCGATTGCACAACGCGGCTTCGGCTTTCTTGAACTTCTGGTTGATGATGCTGCCGAGGACGTTCTTTTGATCCGCCGGAGTCAAGGTCTGTGGCGAGAAGTGGACGCCGCACTCGGCCAGTTGAGCGAAGTTGGTTTCGTTCGTACCGGTGGTCAGAAACTTGTCGGCGTCCTGCGACGCAAGCCAGACCGGGAAGCCCCAAGACCGACCCTGCCGAGCTAGTTGGCTAAGCAGACCGGCCTTGTGCTCCTTCGGCAACAGCAGATGCGCCTCGTCCACAAAGAGCACCATTTTGAGTGGCTGGATGACGTTCTTCACCGCGAGCTGTTGGCCGAGCTTCTTGATCAGGAAATTGAGAATTAACGCCGCCGCCAGCGCCTTCGTTTCGCTGTCCGTGTGGAAGCCCTTGAAATCAATCACCAGCGAAGTTTCCAGCCAGCGTTCGGGCGGGATGGCGGTCCGCGCACTGGCAAATAGATTGAACCGTTTAATCTTCTGGATGATCGCAAGGTCAACGCCGGTCGCGCCGCTGTTTTCCAATTCCAGCGCGAGTGATGGGAAATCTGGATTGCTGAGACGCTGGTAGCAATCGCTGATGTTGTGCTCTTGCTTTGCGCCGAGTTGGGGCGCGAAACAACGGATCAGATTGGCGATTTCGTAGGCGACCTGGACGTTCTCAGTTGGGTTCTGGTGACGGAACAATGGGTTGATGGGCAAATCCTCCTGAATCAACCGTACGTAACGCGCGCCAGTCTGCTTCAAAAACTGCGTGCGATTCTTCGTCTGTTCCGCATTATTCGGGTCAGCTTCCAATTCCCCCTTCATGTCGAAGAAAACGAACCGCACGCCGAAATTCGCGAGTTGCGCGAGCAAGTCGAGCGCGAGCTGGCTCTTACCGCTTCCGGGCTGGCCAGAAATTACCAGCAAGCCATTATTTGTGCCCGGCCCGTTGACCGACCATTCGGGGGCGCCTTGCAACACCTTAAGTTTGACTTCCTTTTCTACCACCGGCAGCAGTGGCACGAGGGAAGTGAACCCACCCGCGCTGGCGAAATCTTCGCCGGCGATTTTTAGCAGCGAGGCGACGAACCGGGTTTGGTCGCTGCCAGATTCGTCCCAAATCTCCTTCAACCGTTTGCAGCCGTATTCAAAGTGCTGCCGGAACGCCATCCGGTAGCCTGATTCGTCCAGGGTCTTGCCGGCGCGGTGATTGAGCGCCGCGCGCACGGTGTCGCGCAAATCGTCGCCGATGACGTTCTCATCGTCCAGGTCTTTACCTTGCGAATCCGCAGGTCTGAAACCTGCCGGAACGCCTTCGCCAATGGCGAGCAACAATGCCGACCGGCTCAGAACGGCTTTGGTTCGCGCGCCGACGCGCTGGTAAACGGATTCAATAAACTCCTCGGCGGCGAGACTTGGCTTAAATTTCATACGCGACCGCTGCGGCTGTTTTGGCTTGGTTTGCGCGCATCTCCTCAACTATCTCGCGCGTGCGCTCGTAGTATTCCTCATAGTCAGCGCGGTTGTTGGCGAGCAGCAACGCCGCCTTACCGGCTGCGGCATTGAATTCTTGGGCGGTCAACCAATCGAGCGCCACCGTGTGCAGCACATCGTTGCGCATGATGTCCTCGATCATCGCCGCATCCTTCGACGTGCATCGTAACAACTTACGAATGCTTTTTGCGTAATGGCTCATAATTTCCTCCCGAAGTAATCGTTGGAGATTTCGACTTCGTAATTGATGCTGTCCTCGCGACCTTGCGGGTGCAGGGTATACACGCGGGCCAGTTTCTTCCCGACTTCCTCGAACAAAGGACTTTCGGGGTCAATTTCCGAGTTTGTGGTTAGAATGATGGTTTGATGGCCGGTCAGGTAAAGTTGGTCGAGCACGCTGTCTTTCACTTCCTTGTCCAGACGGCCCAGCGGAGTGTCCACAACAAGCGGAGGTACGAGCTTGGCCAGACGGCGCAATGCTTCATAAAACGCCAACATGCGAACTTGCCGCTGGCCGGCAGATGTGTTGGTGTCTTCCCATGTGGCTTTCTTGCCGTCTTTACGCAGCAGGAAGCAATTCCAGTTCTTGTCAAATTCCATTCCCAAGAATTCGCGCTGGCGCTCGGTAATTTCCACCCAGAGTTCGCCAACGTGTTCCGCTATTTGGCGGCGTAATTGGTCTGCGGCACGCGCCCGAATTTCAGTCGCAGCCTCCCGGTAGCGTGCCGCGAGAGAAATCAGTGTTTGTCCCTGCCGCGCTTTCTTGGCGGTGGCGGTAAGGTTGGTTTCTTCACGCTTGAGTTCTTTCAGTTTTGCTTCGAAGGACTGGGCCTGCAACGAGCGGTCAGACTGTCGGAACTCCAAGTTGGCACACTGTTCGGTCAACCGAGCGCGTTCAGCGTGCAATTCCATGCCCAGCTCCATTGCTGCGGCATCCTGCTTCAGTTGCTTCAACTGCGTGTCCAGTTTTCGCAGATTGGCATCAACTGACTCGACCTGGGCACACAACTCCGCAATGCCACGCAACGAAGTTGTGCCAGAAGCGAGCAGGGCGCGAATCTGCGCGCTGCGGTCGTTTCTGTCGGTCACGTAAACGCTGTCGGCCATACCTTCCGGTGGCGGGTGAAATAACCGATGCAACGCACGTTCGAGTCGGTCCGTGTAGAAGGCGAATGCATCTTCTGCGAGGCTAAACTCCGCTGGCGCATCCTCAAAGACGTCGCGCTTCACCTGCGGGATTTTGGGTTCGACGGTTGCTTTGCTGTTTTCCCACTCTCTCCGCTTCTCCTCGCGCTGGAGATAATCGTGGAATTCCTTACGATATTTCCCGAGCACGGCCAAGGGCATCGCAGTCTCCCATGCTGCCGTCAACTCAGCTTCAAGTCTCGCTTTCGTTTCACCCAGCTTGACGCGCTCCTCCTGTGCCCGCTGTAACTGCTCTGGGTCAACTGCTCCCAAGCTCTTCAACCTCTCCTCGACTTCAGCAAGCTCGTCCTGAGCCTCGCGTAGTTCTACGTCCCCGCTGCTCAGTTCCTCGCGGAGGTTGATCAGCTGCTGCTCGGCGGTCACAATCTGTCCAGTAATCTCGGCCAGTCGTTTCGCAGCCTCATGCCCCTCTGATGAATTGAACGTACGAGGGATCTTCTGTTGAATCAGTCGCCGCAAGTCGGTTTCGAGTTCACCGTAAGACCAAAGGCCGAGAATACGGCTAATCCCTTCGACAATTTCCTGCTGGCCGAGGTTGAAATTCTGCCCTCGCTCCGCATCAAAGAAGAAAAACCGTGCCAGATGACGTGGCAGAAAGGCGTCACGCAGCGCTTCAATATACTTCTCATCTTCGATACGCCCTGAACCATCGAACCGCTCGGCATACGAACGCCAAACCGGGCCTGAATTGGGTCTGTGCCGTATTTCCCGGACAAGCATTGTTTTGCGCGTGCCCTTGTCGTCGCGCTGCGAAATCGTGACTTGAAGTTGCGTGTTGCAATCTCCCTCTGCTTCGGCGCGGCGGTTTAACGACTTGTCGAAAGAAAAGCGGGTTGCTTCGGAGGCTGGCTCAACCTTCTTCAAATCATGCACCCCAGTCTCCCCAACAACGGCCAGGTACAAAGCCCGCAGTAAATGCGTCTTCCCTGCGCCGTTTTTGCCGCCGATGAGGATCCCACAGCGATCGTCGTGTGTCGCGAAATTGAAGGTGTGTTCCCCGTAATACGGACCGAAGTTTCGTACCGTCAACGAGTCAATGTACACATCAGACATTTTTCTTCCCTTCGGCTTGTTCGTGTTCCAAATCGTCCTTGAGGATGGCAAGCAGCTCGTCAGGCAGGCCGAAGGCGCGGTGGCTTTCGCTGTATTCGTCCACCTTGGCCAGCAGCCGGCGCAGCGTCTCGGCCCGGATGCCTTTTTCCGCGGCGACTTCCTCCTGGAGTTCGCGCAGCCGGTTGGTTTCTTTCCAGTCGCTCATGAGGATTCCTTTCTGGCGGGTTACGATGCGCGCCACGCCGCCGCCGTCGTCGGGCCGGCGGGCGCTTTTCCACAGTTGTTGGATGAAAAAAAGTTCGTCGTCGGTGATGAGCGGAAGGCCCACTTGCTCCTGAAGCTGGAGCAGTTTGGTGAGCAATTCGCGGCGGGCTTCAATGGTAAGCGGGCCGGGACGGTCAGCGCCTTGCTTAGTCTTGGGGTCGCGTTTGCCGTTGGCTGGGTCTTGGTAATGAAGGAGGGTTTCGCGGAATTCGATGAGTTGTTCCATGCGTTCGTCGCCGCTGGCGAGCAGACCCTCGCTGGCTTTGTCGCGTTCGACGACGGTGCAGGTCCAGCAGCCGAAGCGGGAGTTGCCGCAACTGGGCGTGCTGGTGTCAATCTGGATGGGACATTCGCCGTTGGAGGCGCTGGCATAAAGTTTATAGAGGGCGCGATTGTTGCCACCCCACGGATTCGGTCTTTGGAGGAGGTAAGCCCAGACTTCTTCGGTGGTAAGAAACTCGATGGGATTGGAGACCCAGACACGCGGGAGATCGGGATGACGATTCAAGCCGTTGCGCTTCTCACGCCCAGCCATGGTTTGGGCGCGGGTGGAGCTTTCGGCCCGGCGCGCGCCGAGGTGGAGAATCGCTTCGCTCCAGTGACCAAGGCGTTGCTGAACGAACATGGTCACCGGATCAATTTTCAAGCGTTGCGTACACCAACGAAAGACGCGGTTGGGCGGCGGATAGCCGCGGCCGATGATGTTAACCCAGAATGATTGTTCGGGTGGCGGCCTGAGGAGATTGACCTCAATATTGAGATTGTTTTGCTGGGAGAACCGGCGGATCCGGCTCAGGGTGGCTTCAATTGTTTCCGCAATTGCCGGAATCTCCACCCGAGTGTCAGTACAGAGAATCGAAACCGGTTTTTTCCGTCCAGCCTCCGGGATCCCGACCACGGTCTCGACAATGAGGGAAGCCACCAGCGTGCTATCCTTGCCACCACTAAAACCGACGAGCCACGGGCGCGGGTCGTCGAGGTAAAGCCGGCGCAGTGAGTCTTTGATTGCTTGATACTTCGTGGCCGCCATTTTGGCGCCATTATGCCGGGCCGCGACCTTCCCGCAAGCGCAAACGCCCGGCCCGCCCGTCAGAGTGGCGGTTATCTGGGTGTGCTTGGGAAAAAGCGTGGGCGCCGGGTTTCTTATTGGGACGTCCGGGCGCGCAGTTTGGCGAAGCGTTCCGCCGCGTCCTGCCAGGCCGCCGCGGGCCGGGGTTCGAAGCAGGTGACCGCGCTGGATTGGCGGATGACGGCGCGCAGTTCGGCCAGCGAGGCCAGTTCCCCGTGGGCGCGGACCTGGGTGAGCAGATTCCCCATCGCCGTGGCTTCCACGGGCCCCGCGAGGACCGGGCGTTGACAGGCGTCCGCCGTGAATTGGTTCAGCACCGCATTCTGCGATCCCCCGCCCACGATGTGGATGACTTCGATGGGTTCCCCCGTCAGTTCCTCCAGCCAGCCGAGCACTTCCCGGTATTTCAACGCGAGGCTTTCGTAGGCGCAGCGGACGAGTTCGCCGACGGTCCGCGGCACGGGTTGCCGGGTCTCGCGGCAGAAGCGCCGCATCGCCGCCGGCATGTCGGGTGGATTGAGGAAACGAGGGTCGTCCGGGTCCACGAGGGAGCGGAGTGGTTTGGCCCGGGCGGCCAGGCGCGCCAGTTCGGCGTAGCTGTGACTGCGGGTGCGCGACGTCCGTGCGGCAGGCCGGGCGTCGAAGGAGCGTTTGCATTGCTGCACGAGCCACAAGCCCATGATGTTTTTCAACAGGCGATAGGTGCCGTCCACGCCGCCTTCGTTGGTGACGTTGAGCGCCTGCGCGCGGGGGGACAGGACCGCCTGTTTCACTTCCACTCCCATGAGCGACCAGGTGCCGGAACTGATATAGGCCCAGTTAGGACGGCCGGTGTTCGCGGTGGGCACTCCCGCCACGGCGGCGGCAGTGTCGTGCGCGGGCGGCGCCACCACGTTCACGCCGGCCAGACCGGTGCGTTCGGCCACGGTGGCGCGCAAAGCGCCGAGGGGCGTGCCGGGCGGTACAATCTTCGGAAAGAGCCGCCGCGGCAGTTGGAATTGTTTCAGCAATCCCCCCGCCCACTGGCGCCGGAGGGGATGCAGACATTGCGAGGTACTGGCGATGGTGAACTCGGCCACCCGCGCGCCACACAAGGCCCAGTGCAGAAAGTCGGGCATGAACAACAGTGTGTCGGCGGCGGCGAGCAGGTCGGGATGCGCCCGCTGATGGGCGAGCAATTGAAAGAGCGTGTTGAACTGCATGAACTGCAGTCCGGTCTGGGCGAAGATGGCTTCGCGGGGCACGCGGCGAAACGCTTTTTCCATGACGCCGTTAGTGCGGGCGTCGCGGTAGGCAAACGGCTGGCCCAACAGTTCCCCGCGTTTATTCAACAGCACGTAATCCACGCCCCAGGTATCCGCGCCGACGGAGACAACGCGGGCGCCGTATTGCTGCGCGGCGAGGGCCAGTCCGTGCTGGATTTCGTGCCAGAGCCGCAGCACGTCCCAGCGCAGGCTGTCGGCAAGCATCACCGGGCCGTTGGGGAAACGATGGATTTCTTCGAGCTGGAGGGTTTTGCCGTTCCACCGGCCGGCCATCACCCGTCCGCTCTCGGCGCCGAGATCAATGGCCAGATAGACTTGGTTGGTTTTCATAAACAAACGGACTGACGGGGGCGTTAAAGCGATTCACCTTCCGGGACAAACGCAGGCGGCGTCACGGCGCCAACGGCGTCAGAGTCGCCCGGCGGAAATGGATTTCGCCACCTTCGGATTGCAGCCCGATCGGGCCGGGCCGGATTTCCACGCCCACGGCATGGTTGATCTGCTGGCCGTTCATCCAGACGGTGTAACTGCCGCCCTCCGCCAGCACTTCCACGCGATTCCACTCGCCGGGCGGCTTCTCGGCGTCCACCAGTTTTTTCACGCCGCGAATGTCGCCGGCGATCTCGTGGGCGTTGACGGCAAAAAACCGCGGTTGCCCGTCCAAGACCTGCATGCCCTGCAAACCAAGCACATCGCCCGCATTACCGTGCATCAACTGGACCTCGGCGGCCCGGGGCAGCGCGCGGACCGGGCCGTTGATGCGGGTGAGAATGCCGCTGTTGCCCGGCTTCTGACCGGGGGGCCAGCGGTATTCCACCACCAGCCGGAAGTTGGTAAAGGCGCGCTCGGTCTGCAGCACGCCCAGCGGCTCGCCGGTGCAAATGAGGAGGCGATCCCGCACGGACCACACGGGGTCACGCGGCGGATCGGAGGGATCGAACACCGGCGTCCAACCGGCGAGGTTGCGACCATTGAACAATTCGAGGGGCCGATTGACCACCGGATCGCGCGGAGCGCGGCAGCCGGTGAGAAGGGCAACGGTGATGAGTCCGGCAAAGAAAAATTGACGTTTCATGCGTGGTCAGTTGACCACACCGCTAGCCAACTGGCCAGCGCGGAATGCACTGCCGGCGCAACGTCAGCCCGATGGTATGTGGGCGGGCGGCGGCGTCCACCGGCGCGGAATGAATGGGGATTACGGGCCTGGCTCTCCCCACCGGTCGTCACGCGGCCATGATTTTGAACACGCGGTTTTGCTCGGCGCGTTTGCGCTGGTTTTCGTCCAGGATTTTTTTGCGCAGGCGCAAATGCCGGGGCGTGGCTTCCACGTATTCATCCGAGCCGATGTATTCCAACGCGCGATCGAGGCTCAGCCGCAACGGCGGGGTGAGTTGAATGCCTTTGCCTTCGCCTTGGGAACGCATGTTGGTGAGCTTCTTCGCCTTGCAGGGATTTACCGGCAGGTCGTTGTCGTGCGCGTTTTCGCCGACGATCATGCCTTTGTAAATCTGGTCGCCGGGGGCCACCATCAGCCGCCCGCGTTCCTGGATCATGTTCAGTGCGTAGGCCATTGCCTCGCCGTTTTCCATGCTGACGAGGGACCCGTTTTTGCGGGCGGGAATCTCCCCGCGATCCGTCCCGTATTCGTGAAAGAGATGGCTCAAGACGCCGAGGCCGCGCGTCAGATTCACCAAGTCCGTCTCGAATCCGATCAATCCCCGCATGGGAATCAACGCTTCGATGGTCACCTGCCGGCCGTGATGATGGATGGCGGTAATCCCGGCTTTGCGCCACGCGAGGTTTTCCATGACCGCGCCCAGGTGGTCCTGGGGGATCTCGAGGAACAATTTTTCGATCGGCTCGAGCAACGCGCCGTTGGGCCCCTGGCGCCAGAGCACTTCGGGCCGCGAGACCAGCACCTCGTAGCCTTCCCGGCGCATTTGCTCGACGAGAATGGCGATTTGCATCTCGCCGCGGCCCTTGACGTTGAACACCTTCGGATCATCGGTCTGGGCGATGCGCAGGGCGACGTTGGTGCGGATTTCCCGGACGAGGCGCTCCCAAAGATGGCGGGCGGTGACGAGCTTGCCGTCCTGGCCGGCGAGGGGGCCGTCGTTCACGGCAAATTCCATTTGGATGGTGGGCGGATCAATCGGGATGTACGGCAATGCGCCCCGCTCGGCTTTGTCGGCGAGAGTCTCGCCGATGCACACGTCGTCAAACCCGGTGATGCCGACGATGTCCCCGGCGTGCGCCTCCTCGACTTCGATGCGTTTTAATCCCTCGAAGTGGTAGAGCATGGTGATCTTGCCGGAGGTCACGCGGCCATCGCCGTGGAGGCAGACGGCGGACGCGCCGGTCCGCACCTTTCCGGCGACGATTTTGCCAAAGGCAATCCGACCGAGGTAATCGGAGTAATCCAGGTTCGCCACCAGCACTTGGAACCCGTCTCCAGCCCGGGCGCGCGGCGGAGGGATGTGTTTGACGATGGCCTCGAACAGCGGCGTCAACGTGCGGCTGGGATGCGCCAGATCGGTCTGGGCAAAGCCGGCCTTGGCCGAGCAGTAGAGGAACGGGAAATCGAGTTGCTCATCCGTCGCGTTGAGGGACAAGAACAACTCAAAAACCTGGTCCAGCACCTTCTTCGGGTTCGCATTTTCGCGGTCAATTTTGTTGATGACCACGATGGGTTTGGCGCCGGCCGCGAGCGCCTTGCGCAACACAAAGCGGGTTTGCGCCTGGGGACCTTCGGCGGCGTCCACCACTAGCAGCACCCCGTCAATCATGTTCATGATCCGCTCCACTTCGCCGCCGAAATCCGCGTGGCCGGGTGTGTCCACGATGTTCACGTGATAATCCCGGTATTTGAACGCGGCGTTCTTGGCGCGGATGGTGATGCCTTTCTCGCGCTCGAGGTCCAGGGAATCCATGATCCGTTCCTCGGAGGCTTTGGCCTCGTTGGCGCGGAAGGTGCCGGATTGCTTGAGCAGACCATCCACCAGGGTGGTCTTGCCGTGGTCAACGTGCGCAATGATCGCGAGATTGCGAATATGTTGCATCGGTCGTGCAGCGGCCCGGGGCCGCGTCATTAAAATTGTATCCTGTGTAACTTGCGGGGCTGGGAACAGCGCTTTGCGCCGGACCGGCACCCAATGCGCCGGTCGGGAATCCATCCAACCCTCCCCAGCGCGCGCGTAAGATGCGGGTTTATGGCCAAAGGTCAAGTCGGCGCTCCGGATTTTCTGATGCCCCCCGAAGCACGGCGGATCAACTGCGGATCAACCCGGATGCCCTTGCAGGCGAGGCACACACGGCCTCTCCGGTCTTCATCCCGAGAGACGAATGTGGATTCTCTCCACCGAAGCGCCAGACAGAGCCGTTACAGGTTTTCGAGCCAGCGGGTCAGGGCGGGTGCGGGCAACGGCAGGGGGGCCACGCGCAATTTACGCGACGCCCCCAAGGCGCGATACCCTTCGTCCAAGGCTGCCGTGGCGAAGATCTCGCCGGTGTTGTGCAGCCACAGCGGACGCGGCGCGGCCAACAATCCGGCCGTCTCAAATCCCCCCAAGGCATGCAATCCCGGACAAAACAAATCCGGGGCCAACAGCGATGGATCATCCGTGGCATCGAGTTGATCGCAATCCGCCACCACCGCGTCGGCCAGCGGCGCGGCGAGCAAGGCCCACAAACCGGCCCGGCCTTCCCCGCACAAGACCACGCGCCGGCGCGCCGGGGAAGTGGTGGGGAGCAAGCGCGCGGCGGCCACCGTGGTGGCCAGATCGCGCACGCGGTGTTGCAGCACGGTGCGATTGTAGGTGGTGTAAAAGTTGGCGAACGGATCCGCCGCAGGCGACGGGGTGAACCGCGCGATCAGCATGACCGGCCAGCCTTGTGCCAACAACGCGCGCGCCTGCCCTGCGGGAGGTTCGCTGGGGCTGACAACAGAGGCTGCGCCGTCGGCATGCGCTAGCACGATGAGCGGCGACGAATGCCGGAGGCGTCCGTGCGGGCGGGCCGGCACATAATGTCGCGCAATCACCGGATCGGTTTCGCCGTCGCGCCGGATTTCCAATTCGACCACCGTGAATCCGTCGCCATCCCGGGGCGATTTGAAGGTGAAATGCAGCAGGGGCGGCGTTTCTTCGAGTTGCAACGTGTGGCGCCAGAGCGGGCGCATGACGTCGCGGAACGGCTCGAAATCACGCACGCGCCGCGGCTGCAGGGCGGCGAGTTGCGCGCGCCGTTGCGCCATGAACCAGGCGATGAGTTGCGCTTCCGTGACGGCGTCGGGGGGCAAGACCCCGTCCGCAAAAACTTGCAAAGCCGCGTCCGGTTCCACGGCATAAGGTTTCTCCGGGCGCGTCATCGCATCCGGCTCGGCCTGCAACCAGCGGGCGAACCAGGCCGCCACCGTCTCGCGGCTGGTTTGGTTGTAGTTGTGCCCGAAGTCATAGCACACATGCCGGAATTGAGGCGCGGCGTCGAACAGACGGTAAACCGCCTCGATGGCCGGTCCTTCGAGCGTGGGCGTGGTGCGCGTCCAATCGCCGGTGGCGGCGACCAAAAGTTGCGGCCGCGGCGCGGCGGCGGCGGCGATCTCCATGTTGGAAAAACGGATGCGCAGTCCGGGCGCGTTTTCGCAGAGGCAACCGCCTTGCATCGAGTGGGACACCATGACCACGGGCGCTTGCGCCGCCAGACGGTCTTCAACGGCGCCCAGCATGAAGGTTTGCGTGCCGCCGCCGGAAGCGCCGGTGCAGGCGAGGCGCGTGGGCTCCACGTCCGGAAGCGTAGCGAGAAAATCCAAGGCGCGGATACTGTTCCAAGTCTGCAGCCCCATCAGGTTGATGTGCCAGAGCTGGTAGACGGCGTTGGTCGCAAACCGGCGGTGACAGCGCGAAAAAACCGTTTCCGGTTTGCCCGTGCGTGCGTCGTCGGCGAAGAAGGTGTCTTGGTAGCCCACCATGTCATAGGAAAAAGCCACGCATCCCTGGCGGGCGAAACTGATGCACCGGGCCGGAACACTCCCATCGGGACCATCGGCCAGGCGGCCACGGGACCAATGGCCGTGGGGATTGAGGATCCCCGGAAACGGACCAGACCCCCGGCCCCGCGGCCGATACAAATTGCCGCCGACATAAAATCCGGGCGCGCTTTGAAACACGACTTTTTCCACGGTGTAACCCTCGCGTTCGAGACGATCGAACACCCGCGCCTGCAACGGAGTTTTTTCGGGCATCGGCCACAGCCCGCAACTGACCAGGATCTGCTCCCGGATTTCGCGCGCCCGGGTCTGCCATTCGTCCAGCGAAGCGACGGGCGGAAAGGTGCGGGGGGTGTTGAGGGTGCGAACCTGATTGGTGGCGCTCGCCGGGGCCACGACCAGGCAGGCCATCAGCCCGGCAAAAACAAATCGTGGTTTCATCTGGTGCAAAAGGTTACCCGCCGAGCCTATCCAAAACGCCGGATGACAACAAGCGCGGGGATTCTCCGCGCTGCCGCCGGTTTGCTTTTTAACGGGGGCTTCCCGATCCGCCGCATCCCGGGGAAACGGCTTTCGTCAATCGCGCAGATACGCTCCGTGGGCGCGGAGTTCCTGCCGCAGCGTTTGGGGATTGACAGCAGCGGGGGTGACTCCGGCGCGCACGGCGAGCCGGGCGGCGCGTCCGGCGGCTTCGCCCAACGCCATACAGGTGGCCATCACGCGAATGGACGCCATGGCCTCGTGCGTGGTTGAAATGCAACGGCCTGCCACCAGCAGATTATCCACCCGCGTCGGCACCAGCGTGCGATAAGGAATGTCGTAACAATCACCGCACCAGATCAACGTGCAGCCTTCGTCGCCGGGACGGTGGATGTCAATCGGGTAACTGGCCACGGCGATGGCATCGTCGAATTTGCGGCACTGCAACACATCGTCCTGGGTCAGCACATACTGGCCCACGATGCGGCGGGTTTCGCGGATCCCGAGAAACGGCGCGGTCTTGGTGAAATATGCCTGCTCGAAGCCCGGCACATAGTGCTTCAGATAGGTGATGATGTCGGCCATCTGCCGGCGCGCTTCGATTTCGCCCCGGGTCAGACTGCGGGCGTCCGTGCCGTCCACCCCGGCCACGCGAGTCATGTTCAACCACGCCTCACCCGCGCGCAAACCGGTGATGATGATGGTGCGTTCGTTGGGGATGTTGAGGTGGCGTTCCGCGCGGGCCCGGGCGATCAACTCACGCAATCCGACGACAATAAACTGCCGGTTCTGGCCAAAGTATTCCGCCGGGATAAAGTCGGTGAGATAGGTGCGCGGTTCGTGCGCGATGCTGAGCCGCAGTTTGTCGGTATCCACCCCCGCGAGGCAGAACATGAGCGTGGGCGGCTGCATCCCGCCTTGGGCGTTGCCTTGTTCACAGGGCACCCCCGCGCGGAACGCCACGTCGGCGTCGCCCGTGCAATCAATCACCACTTTCCCGAGGATCGCTTCCCGGCCGTTTTTGCTTTCGGTGATGATGCCGCGAATGCGGTTGCCGTCCATAATCACATCCGCGCTGAACGTGTAGAACAACACCTCCACCCCGGCTTCGACGAGCATGGCGAGCGCCACCGTTTTGACGGCTTCTGGTTCAATGAGGGTGATGCTGACGTGCAACGGACAGGGCCGGTGCTCGCTGGCGGCGTCTTGCGCCCGGAGCCGGTCAATGAACTTTTGCGGCAGCCCCTGAATGATTTGATTCCCCTTCTGGCCGAGGAATCCGAGGATCGGCAGGCCGATGGTCAGATTGCCGCCAATGAAACTGCGGCTCTCGACGAGGCCGACTTTCAATCCATCCCCGGCGGCGGCCAGGGCGGCAGTGAGTCCCGCCGGCCCGCCGCCCACCACCAGCACATCATACACGGCGCGCACCGGCGTGGCGCGCGCGGGTTCCTGAATCACTTGAGCGTCGTTGAGCATGGCTTGGGTGTTTGGCCGAATCGGTTGACCGGGTCACTGCGATTTAATCTCTCCAATCATCATCCGGGAGGATGCGTTGCATGAATGGATCAAAGAACGGGACTGCAAACACGTCCGCAGCCGTCAAAATTCCACGGTGGCCGAGAGGAAATAATGGTCACTTGGGTAGCGGCCATTTTTCCCATCGCGAATGATTTCCGCCGCCAGCGTTTTCACGGGCCCCCGGTAAAAAATCCAGTCAATTTTCCGTCCGATGCCCTTCCCTCCCCAACGCTGGGCATATTGCGGTCCTTGGAACGCATGGAAGGTGAACCCGGGTTCGTCCGGTCCGTGAACCGCCTGGTAAGTATCCTGCCAACCGCCTGCCAGGTAGTTCTTGATGGCCTCGTGATTCACGTGGGCGTTCATGTCTCCGGTCAGGAATTGCGGGAGTTCTTTGGGGAACGGTTCACTGGCCTGGACAATCATGGTCGCCCCTTTGGCCCGGGCTTCGTGACTGATGTGATCCAGGTGTGTGTTCCAGAAACGGAATTCCTTGCCGGAGCGCCGGTCTTTCAAGGCCACCCAGTTGGCGAGGCGCGGGCTGGCTGAATCCCATGATTTTGACACCGCGACGTGCGGCGTTTGGGAAAGCCAGAAGCCGCCGCAGGAAATCAATTCATACCGCGCGCGCCGGTACAGAATGGCGTTCGCCGGACGAAAATCATCGAGCGCGTAGGAAAGCGCGTAGCTGTCGTATTCCGGCATCCGCTCTTTCAAATACTGGAGGTGCTTCATCTGCGCCTCCTGCAACCCGATCAAGTCGGCTTGCTGGCCTTGGATGACGTCGGCGCACAAAGCCCTCCGATGCTGCCAGCCATCGCCGGCTTTGTTGTCCTGGGGCAAATCCACCCGGACATTACAGGACAGAATTTTATGCGGGGCTTTACCCGTTTTCGCGGCGGTTTCGGTGGCGGCCCGAGCGGTGCGGGCCAGACCGGAGAACGAAGCGGCCAAGCCGAGATATTTGAGAAAACTACGTCGTTTCATGGGGAATACATGCAAAAACAGCGCTCAGAAAGCCAGTTTTGTTGCCAGAAAAAAATGATCGCTCGGATAACGTCCGTCCCGGGAATCCCGGATGATCCGCCAGTCGAGAGTGGTGACGGGGCCGCGCGTGAAAATGAAATCAATCGGCCCCCGTTTGAGCGCGGCTTTGGACCACTGGTTTTTTTCACCGCGAAAACCGTGGACGGTTGGCCCTGACTCGGGCGGACCGGGCGCGGCGGTTTGCGTGTTGGTCCATCCGGCGTCGAGCACCGATTTGATGGCGTTGTTGGCGCGTCCGGCGTTGAAGTCGCCGCACAGAATTTGCGGAAACTCCGGCGCGTACAGCGCGGCCTCGTCCAGGATCAGTTTGATCTGCGCCTCGCGGGCGGGCTGACTGACATGGTCGAGGTGCGTGCTGAGCAAACGGAATTGCCGGTGCGTGGCACGATCCCGGAGGCGCACCCAGTTGACATGGCGGGCGCGGGCGGATTCCCACGAGAGTGAGCCGGGCAGGTGCGGCGTTTCGGAAAGCCAGAAGCCCCCCGCCGTAACCAGCTCATAGCGTTCGCGCGAGTAAAACACGGGGTTCTTGGCGATGCCCCCATAGCCGATCATCCGCGCATCCATTTCCGGTCCCTCGAACCCGAAGCCGGCATGCGTGGGCAAGCCCTTTTCCAAATCCGCCATCTGCCCGCGCAGGACTTCTTGGAAGCCGATCAGATCAGGCTTCTGCGCGCGGATGACGTCCAAGCACAAATCCCGGCGCGCATCCCAACCATGGCCGGCGGCGTCATCTTCGGGCAGGGCCACGCGGATGTTGCAGGACATCACCGTGTGGGAAGGCGCCGTCGGGCCCGCCGAAGATTCGGCGGCGCGTGAGGCGCGTTGAAACGCCGGCAGGGAAACAGCGAGGCCGAGTTGTTTCAAAAAAGTTCTTCGTTTCATTTCAACCAAGGTGTTGCGGTGCGGTTTTGTTCCGTATGGATTGCGGTCGCTCCGGTCGCACCATGGTCCAGAGCAACCCCGCCGCGAGCGGATGCAGAAATGCCATCACGGCGAAAATTTGGGCCGAGCCGAGCGTTTCCATCACGCGCCCGACGTAGGTGTTGAAGACGATCGCGCCCGCCGCGCCAAAGCCGGCGGCAATGCCCATCACACTGCCCACGTTGGCGACGGGAAAAGTTTCGGCGATGACAACGCTGAGGGTGAACAGCCAGCTCAGGCAGGCCGCCGCGACGATGCCAAACAGGATCAAGGTCACCGCCGGATGCGGCCAGTGCGGCGTCAACGCGCAAACCGGCGCCAGCGCCGCCATCGTGGTGAGCATGACCTTGCGGGCCCGCAACGGCGCCAGGCCGCGCCGCACCAGCCAGTCCGACCACGCCGAACTGCCCACGCCGCCGAGGTCCGCCGCCAAAAACGGAATCCAGCCAACCATGCCGATCTGCGCCAGGGACAACCCGGATTTCTCCTGGAGATATCCCGGCAACCAGAACAAACAGAAGTACCAAACCGGATCGCTGAAAAAGCGGATGAGCAGAACGCCCCAGAGACTGCGGGTGCGCCAGAGTTGCGGCCAGGTGAACGCCGGGGTTTGCCCCGGGACATCCGCGCCGGTCGTGTGCTGCGCCATTTCCGGCGGGGGATCGCGGTAAATCAACCACCACAATGTGGCCAGGCCCAGCCCAAGCACGCCGGGCACGATGAACGCCATGTGCCAATTAAATTTCAAGGCCAGCCACGCGACCAGTGGCGGCGCGATGATCGCGCCGATGGAACTGCCGGCCACGCTGAGGCTGTTGGCGGTGGCGCGCAGCGAGCCGGGAAACCAAATCGTCACTACCCGCAGTTGCGAAGGAAACGCAATGGGTTCGGCCAGTCCCAGCAAACCGCGAAAGGCCGCAAAGGCGGCAAAGAGGCGGGTCAATCCCGCGCCCAGACACGCGCTGGACCAGCCCAGAATGCCCACCAACATCATGTGCCGCGCCCCAAACCGGTCCACCAGCCAGCCTGCCACCGGATACATGCCGGCGTAACAGACGGTGAAAATGTTGACCAGCAACGCATAGCCGCGATCGTCCAATTGAAACTCGACCTTCAGCGTGGGTTTGAGGATCGAAACGATCTGGCGATCGAAGTAATTCAGGACAATGGCGCAAAAGATGAGCGCGAGGATGACCCAGCGCCGGCGGTGGGGTGTCAGCGAAAACAACATCACGCAACGCGAATCCTCGCCCGACAACCCTCCGCGCATGTCAACGTGACGGCGCACAGGAAACCGAACATAAGTCCAGCCTGAGGACGCGGGGGGCCGGCGTCAATCGCCAATCCGGTTGGGGCCGGTGATTATTTATTCTCTGCAAGGCTGCGTGCCCGATGCCTGGTTGCCGTTGCGAAGCAGCCTCTGGCAACAATCCGGCACCGCTTTCCATTTTTCCATCCGCCCGGAAATCGAATCGCGATTGCTTGGCGTCCCGGCGTCCGTCATGCTCGATGCGGCATGTTTTGGATTCCACCCGCCATCATCAAGGCGTCCGCCCGCCGCGCGGCGGTTTGGTTTGTCTTGAGCGGAGCCAGTCTGCTGGCAGGCGTTGGGACCGGAGGCGCCGTTGAAACGCTCACCCCCCGGCGATGGTTGGTGGAGGGGACAATGCGCGAAGCCCTCGTTTACGCGCCGGCCACTGCGCGGACGAATCCGGCGCCGGTCGTGTTCGCGTTTCACGGGCACGGCGGTTCGATGCGACAAGCGGCGCGCATGTTCCGTTATCATACCCACTGGCCGGAGGCGATTGTGGTTTATCCGCAGGGGCTGAATACGCCGGGACGCTTGACCGATCCGGCAGGACGCCGTTCCGGTTGGCAATCGGCGGTTGGCGAACAGGACGATCGCGATCTCAAATTCTTTGACGCCATTTGCGCGGATTTAACCACCGAGTTTTCGGTGGACGCCCAGCGCGTTTACGCCACGGGCCACTCCAATGGTGGCGGTTTTGTTTATGTGTTGTGGGCGGCGCGAGGCGACCGATTAACCGCCGTGGCGCCGTCCGCCGCGGTGGCGGGACGATCGCTCCCCGCGCTCACGCCGAAGCCGGTGCTGCAGGTGGCAGGCCGGCACGATGAGCTGGTCAATTTTGCGTGGCAGCAGCGGACTCTCGACCAACTGCGCCGCCTCAATCAATGCGGGGAAGGCAAACCGTGGCCGGGCGAAACGCATTGCACGCTGTATCCTTCGCCACAAGGCGCGCCCGTGGTAGCCTTTCTGCATCCCGGCGCGCACCGGTTTCCACCAGCGGCCCCGGCGCTGATCGTCAAATTTTTTCAAACCATCCGCCCGCCCGCAATGCCGCCGCGTCTTTCAGCCCCGTCTGCCGTCCCAGTCATCTCGGAACCCACCTCCCCATGAACCTCTTGATCCGAATCCAATGGTTTTTATTCCTTGGCGCCGCCGTCCTCGTTCCGCTCCTTGAGGCGGGGGAAACGTTCGAGCTGATATCGGTCCAACGCATCTGGAGCGAAGGCCGGCACAACGCGTTCACCGATCTGATCCGGTTCCAAGAACAATGGTTTTGCACCTTCCGCGAAGGTGACGCGCACGTGGGAGGCGATGGAAAAATTCGCGTGCTCACATCCACGAACGGCCGGGACTGGGTATCGGCGGCATTGTTGAGCGAGGCGGGCGTGGATTTGCGCGATCCGAAACTATCGGTCACGCCGGATGCCCAGCTCATGTTGACCCTGGGCGGTTCGGTGTATGCGGGCCGGACGTTGCAGACGCGGCAACCGCGGGTGGCATTTTCCCGGGATGGCCGGATGTGGACCGCGCCGCAACGGGTGCTGAGCGCCGGCGAATGGTTGTGGCGGGTCACCTGGCACGAGGGCCGCGCCTACGGGGTTTCCTACAGCACCCCGGCACGCTCTGCCGGAGACACCAATCCGCCACCGAACTGGCGCGTGAACCTTTACGTCAGCCATGATGGCGTGGCGTTTCAACACCTCGCACTCCTGGCGGTGCCGGGGCAGCCCAACGAAGCGACCCTGCGTTTTTTGGCGAACGGCGACGGCGTGGCTTTGCTGCGGCGGGAAGGTCCGGGGCAAGATCGCGCGGCGTGGATCGGGCACAGTGCCGCGCCCTACACCGACTGGCAATGGCGGCCCGCCGGACTGCAAATCGGCGGTCCCAATTTCATCGTGCTGCCGGGCGGCCGCCTGATCGCCAGCGGCCGGTATTATGGCGAGGGCCCAGGTGGCGCCCGGACATTTGTCGGCCGCATGACCCTCGAAGGCGTCACGCCGGATTTGATCCTGCCCAGCGGGGGCGATTGCAGCTATCCCGGCATGGTCTGGTTCGACGACCGGCTCTGGTTGAGTTATTATTCCTCGCACGGTGGAAAATCTGAAATCTATCTGGCCCAAGTGCGGGTGGATTAAGACAGCCAACCGTGACGGCGGATTGATGCGGAACGACGCAAGGCAGGCGGATTGGCAACCGATTTCAAACTGAACATGACCATGCCCGACAAACCGCCGCCTTCTACTCGCAAGCTTTCGCTCCATCGCCTTGCCTACTGTATGGATGTTGTCAGCTTGGCGCTCTTGGGGCTTTACCCCTTCGCCGCCTCGCATTTTGGCAAGCAGCAAATTATGGGCGTGGCGTTTGGGATCACTATTTTGGTGTTACTCATGTGCCTGCTGACGGAACGCACCGTCCAAAACCGGTGGCTCCCCTTCCTGCTCGCGTTTATCCTGCTCATGATCCACGGCCTCTTTATTCCATGTTTGAAGTGAGGAGAGTTTCCACGAGACGGCCCCAGCGCCTAGTTGGGAAAAATCCACCAATCGCAATCGAACTCCGGAAGGCCCCGGCAAAATCCCCGCCAACAGCCCCTGGACGGCTCAACCGTCATGGACACGCCCCGCCGCCGGTCCCTCCCGTCGGCGCGTCCGTATCGCCGTCAGTGCGGGTGATGGGGAGCGCGCACCACCCGGGTGGCGGGATCGCCCAGCGTCTGCGTCAGGCGTTCGCGTAATTGCAACCGGGCGCGCAACAGCCGCACCTTCACGTTCGCTTCGCTCACCCCCAACGTCTCCGCGGTTTCGCGCACCGACAATCCCTCCACATCCCGCAGCACAAAGACCAGCCGGTGTTTCTCGTCCAACTGCGCCAGCGCCTCGTCCAACAAACGCCGCGTCTCGTGGCGATGCACCAATTCCTCCGGCGACTGCCGCCAGTCGGCGATGAAGGCCGGCGGCGCAACCGCTTCCGGCGTTTCCGCCGTCGCGTTGGCCGCCTCCAGCGATACCAGGTCCAATCCCTTGCGTTTGCGGATGACCTTGAGCGCGGCGTGCGTGGCGATGCGATGCAGCCAGGTGGCAAAGCTGGCTTCCTCCCGAAAACCCGGCAGATGTTCGAGCGCGCTCAGAAACACGGTTTGGGCCACGTCTTCCGCATCGTGCGTATTCTGCACCAGCCGAAAGGCCAGGGTGAACACCTGCCGTTCATGCCGGGTGACCAGTTCTTCAAACGCGGCCAACTCCCCCGCCTTGGCGCGGCGGACGAGTTCGGCATCGGTCGGGAGAGATTCCATGGGCGAAGAGCGGGTCAGTTGCTGCCTTTCGATGTGGACATCGGAGCGGCCGGGGATGAAACCGCTGCGGCGGAGGATTCTGCCGGATAATCCGGATGCCAGATGAATTCATCCAGCGCCGCGCGCAATCGTTCGTCGTCCAAGGTCCGGCCCAATCCCGCAGCGCGAGCCGTGCGGGCGACCTCCAAACCGATGGCCCAACTGACCGCGCGCAATTGTTGCAACCCGGGATATAACGCCCCGTCCCAATCCGGTTGTTCCCGCGTGTAATCCGCCAGAGTGTGCGCGGCCGCGAGGAACAACGCCTCCGTGACCCGCGCCGCTTCGCTGACCAGGACGCCGAGGCCGATGCCGGGGAATACGAAGGCGTTGTTGCATTGACCGATGACGTAAGTGCGGCCCTGATGTTCAACGGGCGGACAGGGCGACCCCGTGGCCACCAACGCGCGGCCTTTTGTGTGCTGGAGCGCCTCGGCGGGCGTGCATTCCATACGGTTGGTCGGATTGCTGAGCGGGAAGATCAGCGGCCGTTCACAGTGGCGGGCCAGGGCGCGGAGCGTGCCCGGGGTGAAGGCGCCCGCTTGGCCCGTGGTGCCGATAAGCACGCTCGGGCGGTAAATTTCAATGATGCGTTCCAACGCCGTCGGCAGAGGGCCGGCGAACCCCGCCGCCGCCAATTGTTCCGTCGGCCACGCCACCTCCTGTTTGTGCGGGTCCAAGGTTTCCCGTCCCGAGTGCACGATGCCCGCGGTATCCAGAAAAAGCTGCCGCTGCCGCGCCTCCTCCGGGGTCAGCCCGGCCTCCAGTTGCGCGGCGCGCAATAGCCGGCCAATCCCGACTCCCGCCGCGCCCGTGCCGACGAACAAAAAACGCTGTTCGCGCAGGGGTTGTCCGGTAATTTGCGCGCCGACCAAAATGCCGGCCAACGTTACCGCCGCGGTGCCTTGGATGTCATCATTGAAACTCGGCAACCGCTCCTGGTAACGCGCCAGCAACTGGAAGGCGTTGCCTTTCTTGAAATCCTCCCATTGCACCAAGGCATGGGGAAAAACGGCTTGGACGGCGCGGACAAATTCTTCGATGAATTCGTCGTATTCCGGCCCGCGCAGGCGGCGTCCGCGATAGCCGAGATACGCGGGATCCTCCAACAGCGCCGGGTTGTCCGTGCCCACGTCCAAGCTCACCGGCAGGCAGTGGGCCGGATGAATCCCCGCCCCGGCGGTGTAAAGAATCAGTTTGCCAATGGGAATCGGCATCCCGCCGGCGCCTTGATCGCCGAGGCCCAGAATACGTTCGTTGTCCGTGACTACCATCAGCAGAATGTCGCGATGGCGGACATTGCGCAGGCGCGCCGCGATGTGACCGCGATCATCCGGGCACAGGAACAATCCGCGCGGACGACGGAAGATGTAACTGAACCGCTGGCAGGCCAGTCCCACAGTGGGCGTGTAAATGATCGGCGTCAGACGCTCAAAATTCTCGATGAGCAACCGGTAGAACAACGTCTCGTTGCGATCCAGCAGGGCAATCAAGCCGATGTATTGCTCCAGGGGATCGGGCTTGGACAGGATGCGTTCGAGTTCCAAGGCGGCCTGTTGCTCGATGGAAAAAACGCGCGGCGGGAGCAGCCCGTCAAGGCCGAGTTGTTCGCGTTCGGTGCGGGTGAACGCGAGATCCTTGTTGCGCAGCGGATCGCGCAACACTTGCTCGCCGGGCGAGACGCCGGCGGTGGAATCGCGTTGTGTGTTCATAATTTGTCTGGCGGTTTCAGGGTTTGCCGGAACGGCAGCAGCACCCGGAACACCCTTGCACGGGACCGCGCAACGAGCCAGTCAATTCTTGTCCGGCCCACGCCGGAACTCCGGGGTTCATGGCGTTTTCTTGAAGTGACGCGGTTTGTCCATCGCGCCGCCAAGGTAACGCGCACGCCGGAGGAATCATTCCCCCCGCCCGCCCCGAGTCAGTAGATCGCCGTTGGCCGCCGTCAACCTCCAACCGCGTCGAGTGCAGGTCAGTTGCACGGCCCCTGTTTGGCTGGTGCAAACCAGGGTCTCCACCTGACGGGACAACCGTTCCCGCAGGCGCGGAGAAGCGCGTGCGGCCGCCGGATACTCCGAATCCAAAAGCACGACAACGCGCGGCCGCACCCGCGCCAGAAAACCGTCCAGCAAGGGTTCGCCTTCCACAGGCAGCCCGGCAAAGACGATGTCGGCTTGCAAATCAGTTTCCCGTGCCAGCAACGCCTCCTGTCCGGGACGGCCCAAATCAGAAAGCAGCAGCACACGGGTGCGGTGGAATTCCCCTCGTAACACCACCGCGTTGTCATCCGCCTGCGGGAAGCGGTCTGAGGCCGCCGGATGCAGCACATGAAACGAGCCAAGGGCGTCCCCCCGCCACACCGTGCGCAATCGGTCCGGCGTGCGGCTGAGGTCGGTCATCACGCGCCGGTAGGTGGGCGAACGCTGGCGCACGCCGCTGGCGAGCACGTGTTGCACGCGAAAGGAGTACATCAAGGCTTCCGCGCCGCCCATTTGGTTGACGTCGCCATGGGTCAGAAGCAGTTGCGACAGTTGATTCACGCCTTGGGCGCGCAGGAAAGGTTGTGTGATGAACGCCACCGCGTTGCTCCGGCCGCAATCCACCAACAAATCCGTCCGCCGCCCGGGCAGATCACAAAACACAGCACTCCCCTGCGACAACGGCAGGGCGGTGAGCGTGACCGTTCGCCCATGAACCAGCGCCGCCACACTGCCCAGCACCGTCAGCGCGCCCAACGCTGTCACGGACCACGCCCGGCGCCGGGCGGCAAAAAGCCAACCGGACATGACGCCCACCAATAACGCGTAGTAAAGCCCCATGAGCCAGGGCGCCGGTGGTTTTACATAAAAAAACGCGCCTGGCAGGCGAGTGGCCATTTCACTGATCTGAATCATGCTCCACATCCAGAACCAGGCGCTGTGGTTGAACAATTCCGCCACCGCGGGAAACCACGCGCCCGTGAGGAGACTGCCCAGACTGCTCATCAACGTAAGCGTGGCCAGCGGGATGATGAGGAGGTTCGCCAGCAGGGTGACCGGGCTGAACAGATGAAAATAATACGCGGTAAGCGGCAGCGACCCGAGCCACGCCGCTGTAGAAGTGGCGACCGCAGTGGTCAGCCAGCGCAACGCCGCATGGCCGCGTTGTTGCCAGCGGGGCAGCACTTCGAGCGGGACGAACGGATCCACGCGCAACCATTGATCCCGCAATTTCTCCAGAGGCGGCAGCAGCAGAGCAATACTTAATACCACGAAAAAAGAGAGCTGGAAGCTGGCTTGAAAAAGCTGGCGCGGATCCCAGAGTAAAATCAATCCCCCGGCGGCCGCCAGGGAGTTGAGCAAATCCCCCGGACGCCGCAACGCCCAACCGCCGATGATGACGCTCATCATGACCGTGGCGCGCACGGCGGAGGGTTGCCAGCCGGTGGCAGCGGTGTAGAACCAGATCAGCGGAATGACCAGCGCACCGCTCCCCGCCCGGGGGACTTGCAACACCCGTACCAAGCTGATGAGGATGCCGGCAATGAGGGCAATGTGGAGACCGCTAATCGCAAAGATGTGCATGGTTCCAGACCTCATGAATCGCTCGCTGACTTCGTCGGTCAACGCGGTGCGCCAACCCAGGGTCATCGCCCACAACAACTGTTGCGCTTCATCCGGCGGCAATCCGCGTTGCAGCGTGCGCTGCGCCCAGGTCACGAACCGATCCGTCCAAGGCGGCGCTCCGACGGGGCCTTCGATGCGCCAATCGTCTGCGGTCGCAACCCGAAGTTGATAATACACACCTCGATGGCGCAGATGCGCGGCGTAATCGAACAAACCCGGTGCCAAGGCGGTGGGCGGGGTGAGCAGCACTCCGGCGACTTCAACAAAGCGGCCTGCGTGAAATTCCGGGGGCAACGGAGTCGGCGTCAACGCCAACACCCGGCCCCGGGCCGGCTGCCATGCGTGGTTCAACCGTAACTCAGTCACCTCCAGCGGTGCCAGGGTGCGGAAGGATTCCACCTCGTCGCGCAGATACATCCGTAACGCGGGGGTTTCCGGAAGCGTACCCCGCAAGACAACTTCCGCCGGGACCGCATTCGTCAGCAGCAAGCGCAGGTCATTCGGAGAGATAATTGCCGTCCGCAAAGTCAGATTCAACGCCCCCAACAACGGCAACAAAACGAGCAACAACCCCGACCGCCATTCGGGCCGCAGCCAGGCCAAACCCGCCAGCCCGAGCGCGGCCAACCAAAGCCCCGCGAGCGGCAGGGACCACCAGCCCGCGACCAGCACGCCGGTTGCGTAGAACAGCGCCACCCTGACCAAGGGACGTCTCATGCCAGCGCGGCAACTGTACGGCGATCAACGGACCGCAGCCATCACAAAACCCGTCCCGTTTTTTGATGCGGCGCCAAAAAGAAGTGTTGTCGGTGGGTGATTCTGCGGACGAAGGCAAACGAATTCACCATCAGTTCGTCTTTGAGAAGATGCGATCCCTGCCTGGCTTCGCCCCGCGCCCTCAGTCGCCGTCCAACAAACTTCCGAGACCCCGGTCCTGTCAGGCGCACGACGGACCGCGTTGTGTTGGCTAGCTGGTCCCCTGGCTTTTCATCCACGTGCCCCAGCCAATGATGATCGTGGAGAGGATCAAGGTGGCGATGCCCGCGCCGATCAACGAATGGGCTTTCTGGCTGGAGCCTTTCCACTCACGGAGCAGCCAACCCCACATCGTGCTGAAGATGATGATGCTGGCCATGTGCAGGGTCCACGACGCGAAACTGTACTCGCCCATCTGGGTTTCCCCCATCGTGTAGAAAAAGAATTGGAAGTACCAGGTCGTTCCGGCCAACGCGGAGAAGGCGTAGTTGCGGAGCCGCGGCACGCGCAAATCGTCGGCGGTGGGTGGGGCCGCGGTCCCGCCACTGCCAGAGGCTTCGCCGGAAGCCGGCCCCTCGGCGTGTTCCGGACGGATGTGGGCGGCGAGGTATTGGTAACCGGTGCGGTTTTTGAGGTTGAGCAGCGTACACCAAATGAAATTCGTGGTGAACCCGCCGAGCAACACGACGCAGAGCTTCGGCAGCCCGGTCCAGATCACCGTGGTGCCCGCGATTTTGGAAGTCTCGCCGATGGGATTGCCCGCCGTCAGTGCGAAGGCGAAACAGGCACTCATGATTCCGGAGAACGTCGCGACCAGGATGCCCTTGGTAAAATTGAATTCCGCGATGGCCCGTTTTTTTTTCGCCTCGGGCATTTCGCGTTCCTTGGTAAAACCCGCCCAGGCGGCAATCAAGATGCCGAGTAAACAAACGGCCACCCCCACCAAAGTGACCTGCCCGGACGCGGACTGCGCGATGGCCACGATGCTGGCCTCAACCGGGATGTCCGGCATAAAACTCTTCAGCACCGGCGGGACGAGGGTGCCAAAGGCCGCGCAATACCCTAGAGCCACGCCCATCCCCAGCGACAACCCGAGGTAGCGCATGGTGAGACCAAAAGTCAGGCCACCGAACCCCCACAGCACGCCGAAGAAATAGGTCCACCAAAGCGTGCCCCACGTCTGCTGACGCAGCACGCCGAGCAGATCGTTCGTCATGAACGACGCCAGCACCCAGGGACAAATGATCCAGGAAAAACAGCCGCCCACCAGCCAGTAGGTTTCCCAGGCCCATTTGCGCACACCTTTGTACGGCACATAAAAACTCCCGGAAGCCAGGCCGCCGAGCCAGTGGAAAAAGACACCGAGAAAAGGATTCGCCATGACGCAAAGAGCCGGCACCACTCAAGCCGTCCGGCCGGATTTTTCCAGCAGCCGGGGATAGATGAAACCGTAAATCGCCGTGGCGATGAAACCCACCAACGGCAGCGAGAAGGAGATGCCCACGCTGTGGAAGTTGTCCCAAAGCCAGCCCATCAGCACCGCCGAAATGGAGCCGGCGGCGCCAACCGCGATCACGTGGAAGGACGCAGCAATCTTGGTTTGCGGTCCCAGGTTGCGCACGCTCATCGCGAAGATGAACGGGAACATGATGGACATGAACAACCAGCAGAGCGGCAGGATCAGCCAGGACACCATTTTGATGTCGGCGATGGCGAACAAAATGACGATGGCATTGGCGATGCCGTAGAGCGCGAGCAGGAGGTGCGGTTGAATGAAGCGGGCAATCCAGGCGCCGGAAAACCGTCCCACCGCATAGAGCACCATGGCGATGGTGACCACGTAGGCGGCGGTGGCCTCGGGGGTGGCGGCATGCGTCACAGCGCCATACCAGGCAAAAAGCGGCGAGGTGACGGGATCGCCGTCCGCCGGGTGGATGATGGCATTCTCCAAAATGTAATTTACGGCAAACGCGTTGATCCCAATCTGGGCAATGATATAGAGAAACTGCGTGACCACGCCGGCCGTGAAATGCGGCTGGCGCGTGAGCGGAGCGCGGAAGGTGGTCTGGTCCGCGCCGGCTTCCGCAGGGTCTCCGTCCTCGGCAATCACCGGCAGTCTGATGAACGCAAAGGCGGCGAAGATGGCGAGCACCACGCAACCCAGCACCACATAGGGCAGGATCAACGGATGAAAATCCGGATTGTTCGCGTCCACTTCCCGGCCAAACAGCAACAGTCCACCCACGGTGGGGGCAATGATGTAGGCACACGAGTTGAACGCCTGCGCCACCGACAAACGACCCGCCGCGCCCTCCTTCGGCCCCAGCACGGTGACATACGGATTGGCCGCCGTCTCAATGCACGCCAGCCCGGCGGACAGGATGAATAACGAGAGGCAAAACGACCAGAAGGTCTTGAACACCAGGCCGGCGGGAATGAAGAGAAACGCGCCCGCCGCCAGCACCACCAATCCGACCAGAATGCCCCGCTGATATCCGATCCGCCGGATCAACAACGCCGCCGGCAGCGCCACCAGCAGATACGCGCCGAAGACGGAGGTCTGGACGAGTCCCGACTGCGCCTTGCTGACGCTGAGAATGTTTTGGAAATGCTTGTTCAGCACGTCCAGCATGGCATGGCAGAATCCCCAAATGAAAAACAGGGAGGCGACCATGAGGAACGCGAACAGTAACGGATTGCGTTGGGATTTCATGCGTGTTTTGGCGGATGATCGGTGGCTGAGAAAAAAGTCGTATCGGGGCCGCGTCATTGGCGCTGGCGTTGCACGTTTTGCTCGTAGGCTTTAACCTCCGCAAGCCAGGCTTCGCCGACCGGCACGCCTTGCCGCAGACAATGGAAGTCCCACACCGCCCCAAACGGCAGGCTCTTGGCTTCCTCCATCAGCGCGAGCCGGGCCGTGTAATCTCCGGCCCGCTCCAGTTGTTTGTAGCGCGCGTGCGGTTCCACCAAGGCAAAGCACAAGGCGCGCAGCATGTTGCGCGTGCCAATCACCCACGCCGCGACGCGGTTGATGCTGGCGTCAAAGAAATCCAATCCAATGTGGGTGCGGTCCAGGTAGCCGCCGCGCACCAGTTCCTGGGCGATGGCGTATAACTCATCCGTGAGCGTCACCACATGATCGCTATCCCAACGGACGCCGCGGCTGACATGCAGTAAAATCGCCGGGACAAAACAGAGCACCGAAGAAATCTTGTCCGCCAGACTTTCCGTCGGGTGATAGTGGCCGGCGTCGAGACAGACAAGGATCTGGTGTTGCACCGCGTAACCGAGATAAAACTCGTGCATCCCCACCGTGTAACTTTCCGCGCCGATGCCAAAAAGTTTGCCTTCGATGGCGTCGAGATTGTGTCGCGGATTAAGTTTCTTGGCAAAGACCGCATCCAACGCCTCGACCAGCCGCTCGCGCGGCCCGCGCCGGTCGGCGGGCGTGTCCTTCATGCCGTCGGGAATCCAGACATTGGTGACGGCGGGCGTCCCCAGGGCGCATCCCATGGCGGCGCCGATTTCGCGCGCGCGCCGGCAATGCTCGATCCAAAACGCCCGGATCGCTTTGTTGGGATGCGAGAGCGTGAAGCCGCTGGCCGCCTTGGGATGCGAAAAACAGGTCGGATTGAAATCCAACCCCACGCCCAGTTCCTTTGCCCAGGCGATCCAGTTCTTGAAATGTTTTGGCTCGATTTCGTCGCGCTCCACCTTTTTGCCGTGGAACTCGCCGTAGAACGCGTGCAGGTTGAAGCGATGTTTCCCGGGAATCAACGAGAACGCCTTGGCCGCATCCGCGCGCAGTTCGTCCGGGGTGCGCGCCTTGCCGGGATAATTACCCGTGGCCACCAAGCCGCCCCCGAGCGTCGCGCCGAAATTCTCGAAACCGCCCACGTCATCCCCTTGCCAGCAATGAAGCGAAACCGGCACTTTGGCGAGTGTTTTGAGAGCTTGGTCGGTATTAACGCCGAGCGCGGCGTAACGTTCCTTGGCGAGGCGGTAAGCCTGCTCGATTGATTTGGTTTGTTTGCCCATGAGTGATGTCTGATTAAAAACGGTCGTCGGCAACCATCTTGCCGGACAGATAACAGCATTTCAACCGGTCAGGACGCAAGCGTAAATTCCCAATCCATTGGGAAAGACGGGGGACATCGTGACCCCTGAACCGATCGAATAAACCTTGGTCAAATTGAAAGTGATGAGCCAACGCCGTTGCCATAAACTCAAGCGCCTCTTGTGTGAAGCCCACCTAAATGCAGGAGAGGCGTGCGGCTTGCCAGCGTTCGTCGCTGCCCGTTAAGTTGCCGTATGTTTGATGATACCATTGCGGCCCTTGCCACTCCGCTCGGGGAAGGCGGTTTGGCGGTGATTCGCATTTCCGGGTCGCGGGCGTTAGCGGTGGTAGACCGCTGCTTTATCCCGGCGGGCCGCCAAGCGCCACCGCTCCGTGAGGCCACAACCCACACCCTGCATTACGGGCATGTGATGCGGGACGGCCAACGAGTGGATGAAGTCTTGGTGGCGGTGCTCCGGGCGCCGCGCACTTTCACCCGGGAGGATACGGTGGAAATTTCATGTCACGGCGGCATGCTCGTCGCCCGGACCGTGCTGGACACCGTCCTGGCCGCCGGGGCGCGGCCGGCTCAGCCCGGGGAATTCACGCGCCGCGCCTTTCTCAACGGCCGGCTGGATCTCGCGCAGGCTGAGGCCGTGGCCGAGGTCATCCAAGCCCGTTCGGAACTAGCGTTGCAGGCGGCGAACGCTCAACTGGCGGGCCACCTGTCCCGGCGTATCAACCAATTGCGCGACGACTTGATGCACACGCTGGCGCATGTCGAAGCCGACCTCGATTTTCCCGAGGAGGACATTGCTCCGCATCCCCGTGCCGCCTTGCTCGCCCGCCTGGAACACAGCGTGGTTTTCATGGATGAATTATTGCGTACCGCGACCGAGGGACAATTACTGCGCCGGGGAATCCGCGCCGCGATTGTCGGCCGGCCCAACGTCGGCAAATCCAGTCTGCTCAATCAACTGCTCGGACGCGACCGGGCCATCGTCTCGGCCCGTCCCGGCACCACCCGCGACACCATTGAGGAAACCGCCAACATCCGCGGTTTGCCCGTCGTCTTGGTGGACACCGCCGGCCTGCGGGAGGCGCGGGATGAAATCGAACAGGAAGGCATCCGCCGCAGCCACACCGCCGTTGCCCAAGCCGAACTCATCCTGCGGGTCGTGGATCTTTCGGCGCCGGCGCATCCGGAGGACCTCGCCTTTCTCGCCGGGGGCCGCTCCGGAAAATGCGTGGTCATCGGGAACAAAGCCGATCTGCCCCGGCAACTGGAATGGCCGGCGTCGGCCCTTCCCCTGACCGAGGTTTCCTGCCTGGATGGACGCGGCATCGAAACGCTCAAAGACCGCATCAAAGAACAGGTTTGGGCCGGCGAAATCCGGGCGGACACCCTGGAAGTGATGATCAACTCGCGGCATCAGGATGCGTTGCGCCGCGCCCGGGAAGCCACCCTCCGGACCTTGGACGCGTTGCGCCAAGAGACGCCTTTGGATCTCGCGGCGGTGGATTTGCGCATCGCCACCCGGGCGGTCGGCGAAATTGTGGGTCAAACCGCCACGGAAGACCTGCTCGACACCATCTTTCGCGAGTTCTGCATCGGCAAGTAAAGCGGGCGGCCAGCGCAATCGCCCAAGGCATTTGCGTCTTTCGGCAAACAACCACTTTGATCACGGCACCCCTCCCCGCTTTGGCAAGAGTGGTGTAGTTGGGATTCAGGGATCAACGCGCAAATTCCTTGAGGGGGATCTTGTCTCTTCGCCACTAACGCACCACAGACGACAGAATCCCCGACTGAACAACCAAATCGTGGCACGCGAAAACCAGGCAACGGACTTTCGTAGCTGCCGCGAATGTTCCCGGTCCAGAGTGGTGGCAGCCGGACCGCCGATCCTAGGGTGTTAACAGCCTCTACTTAAGCGTGGCCCAGACGCGATGCACGTCGTCGTGATCGTCCAACGCTTGCAGGAATTCGCCCACTTCCGTCCGCTGCGCCTCCGTCAATTCGGTGAACTGCTTCGGCGCATAACCGAGTTCGCTGGTCACCACCGTCCAACCGTTTTGCGACAGCCATTGCGACACCGTCCGCACCACGGTGCGGTCGCAGATGAAGCGCGCGCCCGCCGCCCCGGTGGGAATGTCATCATTCTGTTCGCCTGTGAGCGGCTCCACCTCGTTCGCGCCGGCCTCGATACCCGCCGCCTCCAGATCGGTCTGCGGATCGGGATGATGCGCCTCGACCAGGCCGACGTGGTCGAACAAAAACTTGTTGCTCCCGGCAGCCCCCAGTTGCCCGCTGCGGAAAAGCTGCCGGATTTCCGGCGCCGTGCGGTTCACATTGTCCGTGTACACCTCGACCAGCACCGCGACTTTATGGGGCGCGTAACCTTCAAAGACGATGTGGTCCATGACCAGTTTTTCGTCCCCGATGCCCGCGCCTTTTTTGATGGCGCGTTCGATGACCTCGCGGGAGACGCTCTCCCGGCGCGCCTTTTCCACCGCGGCGGCCAGCCGGGCGTTGGCGTCCAATTCCGGCCCACCCATCTTCGCGGCCACCGAGATTTCCCGGACCAGTTTGCTGGTGGCGCGGCCTTTTTTGAGGCCCGCAACCAAACGTTTGGCGTGCAACCATTGACGACCCATGCACGCAGTTTAGCAAAGCGCCTGTCCGGGTTTCAATGGCGAGCCACCGGACCGTGCAAAGTTTGGCCTCACTCAACTGCGCGTGAGCACGGACGCGGTTTCAACCGCTGGACAAGCGTGGGGCATTGGCGCACCCTACATTCGTGGGAGGCCGCGCCTGGAAAGCCGGCCGGCACAAAAGGTATGATGAGCAAAACATTGGCATGGGTATTTGCCTTGACCGCACTGACCGTCGGCGGGGTCTGCCTTTTCCAAGCCAAGCAACTGCGCGCCCGGGGAGCCGAGGTGGGTCGCCTGCGCCATGAACTGGCCGCGCAAACGCGTTACTTGGAAGCCGCCAAGGCGGCGGAGAAACGCCTCAAACGGCATCGCTCCCTGCTCAGTCAACAACTGGACGCCGCGAACCAGGAACTGGATGCCGCCCGGGAACGCGCCGCCCAAGTGGCCGCGACCCCGGCAATCCCGGAGGCAACACCCGTGATCCCAACCAACCCGCCGAACAAGGAATTGGGCAAATTCGGCGGAGCGATGGCCAAGCTATTGGCGAATCCTGAGATCAAGAAAATGATCGCCCAACAACAGCGCGTCCTGTTGGACCCGCTGTATGGACCGTTGTTCAAAGAGTTGGGGCTTTCCCCGGAACAAATCCAGCAGTTCAAAGAATTATTGCTGGCCCAGCAAATGAAGGGCGTCGAGCAAGCCGGCGCCCTGCTCGGCGCCGTCACTACGGAGCAAGATCGGGCGGAACGGGCCCAAATGTTGGCGGACCTCGACCGGCAAAACGAGGAGGCGATCAAGGCGTTCCTAGGTGAGGAGGGTTACCCGCAATACCAGCATTACCGGGAAACGCTGGGAGACCGCATGCAGTTGAACCAGTTTCATCTACAGTTGGCCGGAGGGGAGCATCCGCTCGACTCCGAACAACAGGCGCAGTTGCTGCACATCATGAACGAGGAACGTCAGGCGTTGGCCGCGGATTTCGCCCAACTCGGCTGGGTCGGCGGGCAACCGGCCAATCCGCAGGACCTCTTTGCGGCGGACAAGCTCAATCAAGTCATGGACCTGCAGCAGAATCTGGGGCAACGCGTTTATGACCGGGCGCGTTCCGTCCTGCAACCCGAGCAATTGGACGCCTTTGGCGCGTTCCAAACCAACCAGCTCTCCCTGCAACGAATCGGCATCCAGTTGTTGCAAAGCCAGTCCCGCGATGACGCCCCGTCCACGGTTCCTTCCCCGCCACCGGGACCGTAGTGATTTTGGCTTTGGCGGCGGCCCCGGTTCTGGCAGAGTCCGTTCCACGACCGATGCATGATACCAAACATAAAGAAACGAGCTGCTGTTCGAGTTGCTCGTGTTCGCGCGGCCCCAGTGTCTGGTGGTTGTTGGTGGCGGCGGCGATTGTGATTGGAGCGGCGGTGTGGCCGCGCCAATCCGCCGATCGCTCAGCACCCGGCGCAGCTTCCCCTGAGGCTACCCACTCCGCAACCGCGCCAGCCAGCGCCGACGATCTGCAATTCCTCAAGGGCCGCTGGATTCGGCCGGACGGCAATTACCTGCTGGAAATCCGGCAGGTGGAGGCGGGCGGCCAACTGGATGCCGGCTACTTCAATCCCAATCCGATCCGCGTGGTCGGCGCCCGGGCCGCCAAAGAAGGCGCGGCGGTGAAAGTGTACATCGAACTCAACGACGTGAACTATCCCGGCTGTCAATACAACCTCACCTACCTGCCCGAGCAACGGCTGTTGGTGGGCACGTATTTTCAGGCGGCGCTGCAGCAAACCTACGAAGTCGCTTTCGAGCGCGCTCCGTAGCCCGATTGCAGAACTGTCACCGTTCCGCAAAACACTGAAGCGTTACCCGGTCAGCCAGCGGCTCCCTTTCTTGCATCTTCACAGGCCGCAGCGCAGACGCGAAGTCCGAGCTCAAATGGCGACGTTCCGCAGCGCCGTCTAGGGCAACAGATGTTCCTGCACGAATTGGACCGTGCGATAGAAGAGGTGGTCCACGTTCCGCTTTTTCCGAAAGCCGTGCCCCTCGTCTTTCGCCAGCAGATACCAGACCTGCCCGCCGTGCGCGCGAATGGCCCGCACCATCTGCTCCGATTCGGAGGCCGGCACCCGCGGATCATTCAGCCCCTGCGCCACGAACAACGGCAACGTGATCCGGGCCGCCTGGTTCGCCGGCGAGATGCGCGCCAGAAATTCCGCCATCGCCGGATCGCGTTCATCGCCGTATTCGGCGCGACGCAGGTCGCGGCGGTACGCCTGCGTGTGCTGGAGAAAAGTGAGGAAGTTCGAGATGCCAACCATATCCACTCCGCAGCGCAACCGGTCGCCATAATGCACCAGGCACGCCAGGGTCATGTACCCGCCGTAACTGCCGCCGATCACCGCCACGCGGCTGGCGTCCAATCCGGGATCGCGCGCGATCCAGTCCAGAAACGCACCGATGTCCCGCACGCTGTCCTCGCGCTGGAATCCGTTGTCCAGTGTCAGAAAAGTTTTTCCGTACCCGCTTGAACCGCGTGCGTTGGGATACAACATCGCCACGCCCAGTTCACTCATCCAATAGTTGTGCCGGGCTTGGAAAACCGGACGCGCCTGACTCTCCGGCCCGCCGTGAATGTTCACCAGCACCGGACGGGGGCCGGGAAACCGGCGCGGGTCGGGCCGATAGAGAAAACCGGAGATTTCGAGGCCGTCAAAACTCGAGACCCGCACCCGTTCCGGCACCACGAATTGCTCAGGGTTCAAGCCGCCGCTTTCGCTCTCCGTCCAGCGCTCGATTTTACCCGTGCGCGTGTCCAGCGACCAAGCATCCGCCGGCGACTGGGCGGAACTGAGGGTAAATCCCAAGTCGCGGCTGTTCCGATGCCATTTCAATCCGCTGATGACTCCGAGCGGCAGACGCGGCGCCCGCCGGGGTTTGCCGGAGCGGGCGTCGAGCAAATACAATCCGCTCGCGCCGTCTTCGTTCACGATGAAAGCCAGTTGTCGTCCGTCCGGAGACAGATCAAACGCCTCCACGTCACCGCGCCACGCTGTGGTCAGCGGCGTGAACCGGCGGGTGGCCAGATCAAAGCGGCCCGGTTGCCGGAATTCAGCCCCCAAGTCCGTCGTGACAAACAGCGATTTCGCATCCCGGGCGAACAGCCCGCCGCTCCAAGCCACCTTCTCGGCAGATTCCGGCGTGATCCGGTGCAGAACACCGGTGCGGACCTCGCACAAATACAGCCGGCTTTCGTTGATGGACAGATATTCGCGGATCAGAAGCTGTGTTTCGTCGGGCGACCAATCGAGCACGCTCCACCCTCCGCCGGCGACCTCGACCAACAACCGATCCGCCGGAAGGCCCGCGGCGGTGGTGGCGGCGGGCTGCGGATTTATCACATAAATATCCGTATCGCGGCCATTGCGGCGCGTCGAGGTATAGGCCAGCCATTGACCGCTCGGCGACCAACGCGGCCCGATGTTGCGCGATTGCCCGTCGGTCAAAAGCGTCACGCGGCCATCGGCGAAATCGTAGCGATACAGTTGATAAAACTCACCGCCCCCGGTGTCTTGGGAAAACACGAGAAAAGCGCCGGCTTGCGGATCATACGAACCGCCGCTGACCGGTTCGGGCAGAAACGTGAGTTGGCGCCGGGCACGGCCGGGCGCCGCGACCACATGCAATTGCGCGGCTTCGGCAAACCGTGTGGTGACGAGCATTTCGCGGCGGTGCGGATGCCAATCCTGAATCCCCGCCGTGCGAAATTCGAGGTAACGCCCCACCTCAGCCGGGAGTGCAGACGGCAGCGGCGGCACGCCATCCAACACCAGATTGTCCGGCACTTGGGCCGGCAAAGCAGCGGAGACCAGCACCAGCGCCAACGGGAAGAAGACAATTCGCGATCGCATACGGCCACCGGAATACCCTCGAAACGCTCCGCACGCAACCCCTACTCCACCAGACCAATTCACGTGCCGACGCTACCATGAGCCAGCAAGTCAACGAATCTGCGCCATTCCCCCAACCATCAGCCGGAAATTATCGGTGGTGACCAGTGCGTCCAGACCAATGTCTGGGAAGCTACACTCTGCGAGGAGTACCGCAATCACACGCAACGCAGACTCAACCTTGGACTGGGAAAGATTGGGGACATCGTGACCCCGGGGAGGGGTTGGGTAAGCCGAAGTGGTGCCGTTTGGGAGGTGAGGGATCGCCCGTTGGAGACCGCGCCGGCTGGCGGGAGTGACGCGGGCCAGTGGGCGGACCTCGGCTGACGCGAGCCGTGACCACAAGGTCCCCGGGGGCGCTGGATTTTTGGCTGGAATGGAAGCACGCCCGTTGCTACATCTTGCCTAACGCGGAAACATGAGACCGATGCCCATGCAACTACAACGCTATAGCGATCGCCGATCCGGGCAACGAAAAGCCCACCAGCCCCGGCGTTCCATGTTTACAACACATCGCCGTCGCCCATCCTGTCGGAAGTCTGATTCTCGCTTCGTCGCCGATTGGCCAAACAGAGACCCCATCGGGGAAATCGGTGGGCTGAATCTGTATGGCATGCTCGAAAACAACCCGCTCAACCGTGTTGATCCGTTCGGGTTGTCGGGGTCGGTGGTGGGACTACCTGCACAGCTACCGTTCCTAATTCAGAGCGGTTGGACGGCCCAGGAGATAGCGCAGTTTTTTGGAGTCTCGCTTGCGGCGGCAACGGCTATGGTCACGGCCTATGAGCTCGAGCAGGCGGTTCAGAATATCGTCAGGAATCTCCAGAACACTGCTAAAGGAAAAGACCCTTGCGAGAAGGCCAAGGCTGCGGTGAGAGCGGCGAGGAAGTCGCTCGAATCCTTCCAAAACCTCATCAGCAAACATCAGGGGTGGATCAACGATCCGAGTTCGTATCCAGGAGGTCTTCAGCCTCCGTATGACCAGCACCCAGAATGGGCAATCAAGAAGTGGCTGGATGACATCGCGAAAGCCCAAGAGAATATCGACAAATACAACAAGGTTCTTGGCGTGTTGGAAAAGGCCGTCGATGCCGCCTGCAAGTGTTGGTATAAACCGTGGACGTGGTTCAGATGAACGAAAACAAATTCAACAGGGCGGCAGTTACGCTGCAACTCAGCGAGGCAAAACTTGCCTTGGATGCTGCGCTCGAAAAAGCTAAAAGCGGCGCTTACGACGATGAGTCTCCCGTCGTCATCGCCATCGACTTTGAGCATGTGCTCTACAAACTCTGCTTGGCGTGGCATTTCAAGAATATGACCGATGAGGAGTTGAACAGGCTCTCGCAGGACGAGTTCAAGCGTTTGAGCAACACCGTTCCGAATTTCGGCTTTGAACTGAAGTTGATGCCAGGGATTGACACTGAAGCTCCAACAAACGCCAGTGGCAACCCGTAACGCCGGTGTCCCGCCAAAAGGTGTGAAAGAATCTGGCTCGCCTCAGGCCGGCTCGATAGAAGGTCGGCCACCCGCGCCTGCCGCACAGCCCTGCGGCTTACTCCTTGGGCCGTTTGTGACGCCCTGGGCAGCGGGAGCGCCGTAGGGCGCGGCTTCTTTGTAGGAGACGCAGGCCCATTTCGAGTCCCGTCAGGGGCGGCATCTTCCCTCTTTTTGCCCGGAGGCGAAGATTGGAGGCAACGGCGATTGGGTTGTGCCTCCGGACGATGCCGCTCCTGACGGAGTTGGGAAATTGTTTGCGCCTGTTGCTACAACAATGCCGCTCCTGACGGGGCTGGGACTCTGCTTCGGGGAGTGGGCGCATCATCAAGCGATGGCGCGACCAAGACATCGTCCCTGGCAGGACTGTTTCTGTTGGTCGAAAGCGCCAGAGGACAGGCGCAGTCCAAGACGCTGGGCGAGGGCCAAGGTGCGGTAATGCGGGAGGCAGCGGGAAGTCAATTCCCTACCGCTTTATGGTGCTTGTTCCAATCGCTTCAGTGCCTCCTGGGCCAAGACGGGCGCCTGGGGCTTGATCGCTTCCGCGATCCGTTTGACAGCAGTGGCGGCTTCAGCGCGCACGTCCGTGCGGTCAAGCAAGGGCAACGCAAGCTGGAGCACGCCCGCTTCCTTTGCCCCGCCCATGGCGCCAAGGATTTGTTTCAATTCCGCGTTGCCCCGCGCTCCGGCCAGCAGGGTGCGATACCGTTCTGTCTGAGTATCGCCGGCGGCATCGGTTTCCTTCATCAAACGCACCAACCCGCGCAAAGCGAGGTCGCGTTCCGTTTCATTACCGGGCTGCTGGTAGAGGGCCGCCAAGGGAGGCCACGCCGCGTCGTTGGGCCATTCGGCCAACGCCCGCACCGCCGTCGGCCGGCTCGGTGCGTCCGCCGTCGCAAGCGCGGCGGTCAAAGCGCCCAATGCCTCGGCATCACCACAGGCGGGCAGCAACCGCAGCAGGGCTTGGCGGGTTTCTGGATTCGGTGCGACGGCCAGACTCTGTCGCACCGCCGCCGACCGGGCGGCCGGAGATTCCACCTGGCCAAGCGCCTGTTCCACGAAAGTCTCGGCGTCGGCGCGCAGGTCGGGATCGCAAATCGCCATGAATTGCTGTAACAACGGAGGCAGCGTTTCGGCGGTGGCCGCCCGGGCCAGCACCCGGTAAGCGGCCTTGGCCACCAGCGGCTCCGGATGCCCGGTTTCGGCCAGCAACGCGGCCAGCACCTCCGGACTGCGCCGGGTGGCCAGTGAGGTGATCAACTGCGCCCGCACCCGGCCAGCGGCCGCGTTTACTTCGGTCAGGATGGCGCGGTCGGTGGCCGTGCCTCCGGGCAATCCGCTCAGAGCGGCCATTACGGCATTGACTTCCGGCTCATCGGTGGCTGCGGCGAGGGCTTGCGCCAACGCCCGGGCGGTGGAGGGTTCGCCGATCCGGCCCAACGCCCGCGCGGCCGCCTGACGCACTTCCCCGTGCGCGGAAGCCGCCAGGGCGGTGGTGATGGCGGTCCGGGCTGCGGCATCGCTGCGCGCAGCGAGACTGTCAATCAACCAGACTTGTTCCTCAGCGGTGAGGCCGGGCAGTTCGCGTCCCAAGGTTTCCGAAGCCGTTTGGGCGGGCAACGCAGGCACGGCGGCAATGGCCACGGCGCGCAATACCGCATCGTTCCCGCGCAATGTTTGCCGGAGACGTTGTTCACCGCCGTCGCGATCACCGCGCAACAGGGCGGCAAACGCGCCGCGGCGCACGTAGGCGGGTTGATCGGGCGCCAACAACCTTTCGCAAAGAACAGCGGCATCGCGGTGATGACCCGCTTGCTGCAAGCGCTCCACGCAACGCAAGGAAGCGTCGGCCAGCGCCGGGGCGAGCGCGGGACGGGCCGCCTCGTTCAAGGCGGCCAGCGCTTTACGGGCGGCCGGAGTCCCGATCTTGCCGAGGGCGATGATGGCGGTTTGCGCGACCGGCACATCCGCGGCGGCGGCTTGAGCACTCAAGAGGTCAACCGCTTTTTCGTCACGCCGGTTGCCGAGAGTGGCAAGGATCTGCAAACGGGCCCGGTCTTGGGCGGTGGCCAACGCGTCGCGCAACAGCTGATCCGCCTTGGCGGACGGGCGATTCCCCAACGCAAAACCAACCAAGCCGGCGGTTTCGTTGTCTTGCAGCAAGGGCGCCAGCGCCGGCAGGGCCGCGTCCGAACCCACCACGGCGAGTTGCTGACAAGCAAACCGCTTCGCCTCAAACGTAGTTTCCGGTGCCAACAGTTTAATCAGTGCGCCCTCGATTTGGGCCCGTGCCTTGGGATCGGCAACCGCCACGCGCACCTGTTGTTCGAGTTCATTGAGCGGATTCAAAGGTTGCCCGGATGTCCATTTCGCCACGTCAGCGATGAGGGCGTCCATATCCGCCACAAGGGCGGGCGGTCCGGCGGCGAAGGCGACGGCGCTGAACAGGAGGGCGGCGACGAGTTTTGATTTCATAACTAAAGCGTGTTGAAGAGTCGGTTTTCAGGGAGCGGCGGACGGGCATCAGACCGACCACGGCGCGCGCGGTTCGCGCCAGAGCATGCGGTTGGCGGCTTCGAGGTCGAAACGTTCGCGTACCGGATCCCATTGAAGTTTGCGGTTGAGCCGGGCGCTGATGGTCATGGCGCCGACGATGCTTTGCGCGCGATGCGCCACTTCCGGATGGCACAACGGCTGTTGCCGGCTGCGGATGCACGCCAGCAGATCGCCAACGTGGCCGCTGGCGTTGGACCACCCCACGCCGCCCGGAGTGCGCAGGCTCAAGATGGACTGAGGGTGGGCGGTGACCACGTCCGTCTCGTCGTCCACTTGAATCCAGCCCTCGTCGCCAATGTATTTGATGTAACGATCCTTGAACGCGCCGCGTTGGTAGAGCACGGCTTGGACGCCGTTGGCGTAACGGCAGCGGAACGTTCCGGAAATGGCTGTTTCGCTCATGAACCGGGCCGGATCCGGCCAGACCAGATCGTGGGTTTCAAATTCCACCGGTCCGGTGGTGTCCGTGCCCAGCACCCATTGCATTTGGTCGGTGTAATGCGTGCCCATGTCGGTGTGCATGCCCTCGCCGGTGTCCCAGAAACAAGTCCACGCATTCACCCGCGCCGGCACGAACGGCCGCCACGGCACCGGGCCGAGCCACTGATCGTAATCCCAGCCCGCCGGCACCGGGCACGCGCTCTCATGCGGCACGACGTCGCCCGTCCAGACCTGCATCTCCACCGTGTGCACCCGGCCGATTTTGCCCTGTTGCACCATGTCGCGGGCAAACCGGTAGGACGCGGTCGAACGGCGCTGTGTGCCCGCCTGATAAATGGTGCCGAACCGGCGGCAGGTTTCTACCAGGTTGCGGCCCTCCTGAATCGTCAGGCTGATCGGTTTTTCGCAGTAAATGTCCTTGCCGGCGTGCGCGGCGAACATCGAGGCCATGGCGTGCCAGCGATTGCCCGTGGCGATCAGGACGGCGTCAATGTCGGGCCGCGCGAGCAAGGCGCGGAAATCTTCATGCATGGCGCAGTCCGAATTGCGATAATGCGCGTCCACCATTTCCTTGGCGCTCTGCAAGCGGTCCCGGCGGGCGTCGCTGACCGCGGCAAAGTGAATGGCTTTGAACGACAAAAAATTGGGCAGGATATGTCGGGCGCGATGGCCCATGCCGATGCCGCCAAACACGATACGGTTGCTCGGCGCCACCACGCCATTCCGGCCGAGCACCGATCCGGGCACCAGTAGCGGCAGGGCAAGCCCGGCGGCGGCGCGTTGCAGAAATTGACGACGATTCAGCGGCGAAGCGGCAGTAGGTTTCATGTCCGGGTGACGATTGAACGGATTCATTGTTCCAGTTTCAGGATCATGTTGAGGAACCGGACGGCGAAGTAAAGCCGCGCGTGGGCGGGGGATGATTTTCGGGGCGGCCCCGCCCTTTCATGTCCCGGCGAGGCGATATTCGCTGCGGCAACAACCATCCGGCGCTCGACTTTCGGGCCGGCACCGGGCAGGGTGACGGCATTGCGAAACCGTCCCGTATGAACATTCCATCCACGTTGCCGCCGTTGATCCTGGCCTCGGCTTCCCCGCGCCGGGCCGAATTGCTGCGGGAGCTGGGGCTGGCCTTCACCGTGGTGACCAGCGAGGTGGACGAAGTCACGCCGGAAGGATTGTCCCCGCGTGAATTATGCCAGCTCAACGCCCATCAGAAAGCGTGCGCTGTGGCCCGGCGTCATCCGGACGCGCTGGTGTTGGGCGCGGACACGCTGGTGTTTTTGGGATCAGAAATTCTGGGCAAGCCCGCCGACCTGGACGCCGCCCGGCGGATGTTACACCAATTGCAAGGCCGCACCCATGAAGTCGTGACGGGCGTGAGTCTACTCCAGTGGCGGCCCCGGCGGGAACAACTCTTTGCCGTGAGCACCCGGGTGCGGTTTCGCGCGCTCTCCGCGGCGCAGATCGAATCGTATTTAGCCGCCGTGGATACTTTGGACAAGGCGGGCGCGTACGCCATCCAAGAACACGGGGAATGGCTGGTGGAAACGATAGACGGCTCCTTCACCAACGTGGTGGGGTTACCGGTCGAACAAGTCGTGGCGGCCATTCAAGCCTGGAACACTCCGGACGCTTGAGCCACCCAACCATCCACACACGGCGGGAAAACGGATACTTTCACAACGCGCCGATCGAGTTGGGAGGGTGACTGCTGAAGTTCGTAGTCGGTCCGCTTACTTGCTGGTTTGCTGGTTTAACGCACTTCGCAGTCCACGGCGACTGATCTTCGGAATTTCATCCCCTGCCCGTTTCTCTTTCTTCTCCAAGCATGCCCGGCGAAAGAACTTTGAAGATTGCCTTCCTCGCGGTCACGCCGGAAAATAAGCGCGGAATGCACATGAAAATTCAATTGTCTGTCTTGTTGTTGACCGCGGTCCTGCCGCTGGCCGCGCAAACCTCGAAGCCCATCGTGATCGCCCACCGCGGCGCCAGCGGTTACCTGCCCGAGCACACGTTGCCCGCCAAGGCCCTCGCCTACGGCATGGGCGTGGATTACCTCGAGCAGGACATCTCGTTGAGCAAGGACAACATCCCCGTCCTGTTGCATGACCTGCAGGTTGACGCGGTCTCGGATGTCGCCGAGCGTTTTCCCGATCGCAAACGCGAGAACGGCCGTTATTACGCGATTGATTTCACCCTGGCCGAGCTGAAGCAACTCGCGATGAGCGAGCGGTTCAATTACCGCACCGGCCAGCAAACCCATCCCGCCCGGTTTCCCAAGGGACAATCCCGTTTCAGCATCGTTACGCTGGAGGAGGAACTGCAGTTCATTCAGGGGCTGAACAAAAGCATGCAACGCACCGTGGGGATCTATCCGGAAATCAAAGCGGCCACGTGGCATCGCCAGCAGGGACGCGATGTAAGCCGCATCGTGGTGGAGATATTGACCCGTTACGGCTACACCACCAAGGCCGATCCGGTGTTTGTGCAAAGCTTTGAATTCAGCGAACTGAAACGCATTCGCGAAGAGCTCGGCTATCAGGGACGGCTCATTCTTCTGTTGGGCGACAAGAAAGGGTCGGACGGCACCGACTATGCGTATTTCAAAACCCCGGCGGGCCTGGCTGAGGCGGCGAAGATTGTGGACGGCATTGGTCCGTCACTGCACCACATCGCCACCGGCCAGACCAAAGCCACGCTGACCATCACCGACCTCGTGCGGGACGCCCACGCGCTGCACCTGAAAGTGCATCCCTATACGGCGCGCGCCGATGACTTGCCGCCGTATGCCTCATCGCTGGAGGAAATGCTGGAGGTGTTTTTCCGGCAGGTGAAAGTGGATGGCATGTTTGCGGATCACCCGGATCGGCTGGTGAAATTCTTGCAGAGCCAGTAACGCGGGCAGAACCAAGTCCGCCCGCCTGACGTCGCCGGGGGAGTGGGCCCAGCCCGGCGGGCGGGCGCCCGGTTTAATTCGCCGGGGAACGGAGAAACAGTTCCGCCGCCGCATCCGCAAAGCGCAGCCCGGTGTCGGTCAGGCGAAACCCGTGCGGGTCGCGTTTGCCCCAACCGCGGGCGATCAGAGCGTCCATTTCATCGGCCCATTCGGTGCGGAGATCGAAGCCGGTGACGCGCGCAAACTCGGCAAACGGCCAGCCGGCGACCATACGCAAACCGAACGCCGCCGTCTCACCGGCTCGAGCCAACGGCGGGAGCTGCTCGCGCGCCGCCAGGGGACGCCGGCCCTTTTCCAAGTGTTCACAGTAAAGCCCCGTATGGCTCACGTTCCGGGTCCGCACCCCGCGCACGTAGGTCGTCGCGCTCGGCCCCAGACCGAAGAAATCGCCGCCACGCCAATAGTTGATGTTGTGCCGAGAGGCAAACGCCGGCACCGCTGCATCATTGCCAGCGGACGCAGACGAAGCCACTGTCGGGCGTGTGTCGCGGGCAAAATTAGCAATCTCGTAACGTTGCAAACCGGCGTCCGCCGCCCGTTGCACGAGTTCTTCATATTGGGCACAAGCCAGGTCTTCATCCACGTCGAACGCGCCCGCCCGCAGTTGCGCAAAGAGCGGCGTGTCCTCCTCGTAAATGACTTCGTAGCAGGAGAGATGCTCACTGCCCAAGGCAAGCGCCTCGTCCAACGTCGCCCGCCAGACGGCCAACGTCTGCCCCGGGATGGCAAACATGAGGTCCACGTTGAGATTGGCAAAGCCGGCCCGGCGCAACAGATCAAAGGAGCGGAATACTTGGGCGCGATTATGCACACGTCCCAAACGGGCCAACAGGGTTTCGTCCAGCGATTGCACGCCCAAGGAGAGCCGGTTCACCCCGTAATCGCGTAACAACCGCGCCTTGTCCGCCGACACGGTGGCGGGATTGCATTCCACCGTCCATTCCGCCGCGCCGAGCAGGCCGAACCGATCCAACGCGCGCAGGATGGTTTCCCATTGACGGATGTTGAGCAGCGAGGGCGTGCCGCCGCCAAAAAAAATTGTGCCCGGCCAAAGCTGGGCCGCCACGCGCTCCAATTCGCGGATCAAGGCCGCGACGTAACGATTGACCGTGTCGCCCGCCGCGGTTTCGGAATAGAAAGCGCAGTACTCGCATTTGCGCGCGCAGAAGGGCACATGGACGTAAAGGCTTTGGACGGCGATGTGATCGGGCACGGGGCAACAGTAAAATTCCGCGGCGGCGCGGGCGAATAAAAAAGCCTCCCGATAATTGAGCGGGAGGCCGGATGAGCGCGGGCCGGGTCAGGTGGCGCGCGGTTGCCGCTGCACCTTTTCCGCCTTGGGCCCTTTCTCGCCTGCGATCAATTCGAAGTAAACCTCCTCGCCCTCCCGCAGCGTGCGGTAACCTTCGCCTTGAATGGCGGTTTGATGCACAAAGACATCCTGCCCCTCCTCCTGGGCGATGAACCCATACCCCTTTACATTATCGAACCATTTGACTTTGCCACTGGCCATAACTGTCTCCTCGTTTCGCTGGGCGCTCCCCTTCCGGGCGCGGGCGCATCCCGTCCGCACGGGATGATTGACGCGCCTTTCAGGATTCGCATACGCCGCAACTTTGCGTTGAAGAATAATTCCTTACGCTGATACGGTCAAGAATTGAATGCCTCAATTCTGCACCAGCAAAAAAACCCCGACGGGCCGCTGTCAGGCGGATGGTCTGGCTGCGGCATCACCCCATCGAAGATGACGGAACCAGCTCAATCCTAGGGAGTTACAGCTCTCGCATTGCCTCGTCGAGCGCGGCCAACAGCGGCTGCATCGAGGCCTCGGTTTCGTCGCCCATGTTCGAAATGCGGAACGTCGTTCCCTTGATTTTCCCATAGCCGCCGTTGATCAAGAAGCCGCGTTCTTTCACCAGCTTGACCAGCTTGAGCACGTCCACCGTGCGTCCGCCCGGCTTGGCGCCGTTGTTCACGCACGTCAACGTCAGCGATTCGTAACCCGGCTCCGGAAACAACGTGAACCCATGCCGCGCCGCCCAATCCCGCACCATCTGGTTCGTCCGCTGATGCCGCGCGTACCGGGCTTCCAATCCCTCGGCGAACATTTCGTCGAGCTTGGCACTGAGGGCGTACCCATGCCCGATGCTCGGCGTGCTGGGGGTCATGTTCTGCTCGGCGTTCTTCTGGAATTCGAGCAGATCAAAGTAATAACCGCGATCGGGGGTCTGAGCCGCCTTGGCCCGCGCCGACGGCGAGCAGACAAACACTGCGGCGCCGGGCGGCAGGGCAAAGGCTTTTTGCGTACCCGCCAGCAGCACGTCAATGCCCAAGGCATCGAACGCGAGCGGCACGGCGCTCATCGAACTGACCGCGTCCACGATGAACATCACGTCCGGGTACTTTTGTTTGAGCGCGGCAATCTCCGCCAGCGGACTCATGACGCCGGTGCTGGTTTCGTTGTGGATCAACGTCAGGGCGTCGAATTGACCGGTGGCGAGTTTCTCGTCCACAGCGGCGGCGTGGATGGGCGATCCCCATGGCACCGCCAACCCCTCGGCGGCCTTGCCGCAGCGTTGGGAGACGTCCAACCACTTGTCGGAAAACGCGCCGCACATGCAGTTGAGCACTTTGCGGTGGACCAGGTTGCGGACGGCGCCTTCCATGACGCCCCAGGCGCTGGAGGTGGACAGATAAACCAGTTGTTTTGTGCCCAGGAGCGTCTGCAACTGGGGCTGCATTTTGCCGTAGAGATCTTTGAATCCCTGACTGCGATGACCAATCATGGGCGAGCAAAAAGCCCGGAAAGTTTTTTCGCTCACTTCCACCGGTCCCGGGATGTGCAATTTCACATGTGCCATAAATGCGGAAAGTTTCCCAAACCTCGGGCGCGACGCAAGTCCAACGCGGCCCAATCACCACCGGTCCGGGAGGGGCGGTTTTTTGCCAGAAATTGTCCGTCTGGTCAGGCGATGCGGCGGGCGGTCAGGTAGCGGTCCATGGCGGCGGAGGCTTCGCGGGCATCGCGCACCACTTCGGAGAGGGGCGCGGTGTGATGCACAATCGAGCCCCCCGCAAAAACACCCGGCAGATTCGTCATGCGCTGGGCATCCACCTGCACGTCGCCTTTCGCATCCACGACGAGTTGCGCAAAATCATCGGTGGGTGGGAGGCGGGGAGGCACAAAGCCGTAAGCCACGAAGACTACGTCCGCCGGCACATCGAATTCGCTGCCTGCCACCGGACAGACCGTCGTGCGTCCGTCCGCGTCGGGCTGATCGGTTTGCATGCGGATGCACCGAACTTGGGTGACCTGCCCGGCGGCGTTGCCGTGGACGGCCAGCGGTTGGGCCAGAAAAAGAAATCGCGCGCCTTCCTCGCGGGCGTTCTCGTATTCCTCCACGTCCGCCGGCAGACTGGCTTCGTCCCGACGATAAATGCACAGGGCGTCCGTTGCGCCGCAGCGAATAGCCATGCGCAGGACATCCATCGCGGTGTCGCCTCCGCCCAGTACCACGACCCGTCGCCCCCGCACCTCAATGCGCGGTTGAGCGGCCAAATCTTCATCCACCGCGCCGCCGCATTCGCGGGTGTTCTGGCAAATGAAGGGCAACGCTTGATGCACCCCGCGCAAGTCGGCGCCGGGGACCTCCAAGGGAACGCCCAAGGCGCGGCCAAAGCCGAGGAACACCGCGTCAAACTCGCGCCGCAGATCACTCAACCGCACGTCCTGTCCAAAAGCGACCCCCATCCGGAACACCACGCCCCGCTGGCGCAGCAACGTGAGCCGCCGTTCCACCAGTTCACGGTCCATGCGGAAGCCGGGTAATCCGTTCATCATGCGCCCGCCGGGATTGCGTCGGGAATCATACACCGTGACCGCATACCCCCGGCGCGAGAGCAGATCCGCCGCCACCAAGCCGCCCAAACCCGATCCGAGCACGGCCACGGACTGGCCTTTGCGACTCTCGGTGGGCGGCTCCGCCAAGCCATGTTTCCAACCGTAATCCAGGAGAAAGCGGGTAACCGCGCGAATCGGCACCGCCTCGGATTTGCCGGCCAACAGACAGGACCGTTCGCAGCGGCGTCCGCCCACGCAGGTGTGCGCCGCCAGTTCGGGAATGCTGTGGCTGGCGATCAATAGTTCGGCGGCTTCCCGGAACTGGCCGTTCGCCGTCAGGCGCAACAACTCATCCAACGGCGCGTGCAGCGGACAGGCGGCCACGCAGACGGGTTGGGGACATTGAATGCACCGGCTGGCCTGCTCCATGGCCGTGGCTTCATCGTAGGGCAATTGCGTCTGGCGGAAATCAGCCAGGCGATCCGCCGGGGAGCGTTTGGGCGGATCCACACGGTCCAACGTGATCCACGCGTGCTTGGGTTTCGGGCTGGGCGGAGGCGGGGGATGCATACGGGAACGGTCGTTCCTCAGACAAAGCGGGGGGCCAATCCGTTCAGTGGGTTTCCCGATCCCGCGTCACGGTGGGTTTGTCGTGGTTGGTTTCCAGATGCAGCGAGTCCTTGGGGCAGACCTCGACGCAATAGCCGCAGGTGATGCAACGGAGGCGGTCAATGGCCCACTGCTTTTGCGCGCGGTTGACCACCAGCGCGCCGGTGGGGCATTTCTTCGCGCACACGTTGCAATAAACGCAGGTGTTTTTATCGAACACCAGTCGCCCGCGCGTCCCGGGCACCATCAGCCGCGGTTCAAACGGATACTTGCTCGTCGGCGGTTTGGACAGCGCCCATTTCAGGGCCAGCTTGGACATCTCAAAGTAGGCCATATCACCTTTCCGTACAGCTGATGCAGGGATCAATCGTGAGCACGATCATGGGCACGTCCGCCAGGTCGCAGCCGGGCAGGATTTTCAACATCGCCGGGATGTTGGCAAAGGTTGGCGTGCGCACGCGAAAGCGTTGGAGATTTTTGGTGCCGTTGGCTTTCAGGTGATAAACCACCTCGCCGCGGGGTTGCTCGGTGCGGATGATGGTTTCGCCGTTGGGGTTGCCGGTGACCTTGACCGCCACCTCGCCCTCCGGAATCCGGGCCAACGCCCGCCGGATGATGTCCACCGATTGAAACAGTTCATCGCAATGCACGGCCGAGCGGGCGTAACAATCGCCGTCGGGCCGTGTGGCCGGTTCGACGGGAATGTCTTGGAACGCCGCGTAACCGAGGGTGCGCATATCCTGCGCCACACCGCTGGCCCGCAACATCGGCCCCACGCATCCCAAATCCCAGGCGTCTTGTTTGGAGAGCACCCCCAGGCCGCACAACCGGGATTTCACCGAGCGGTCGTTGAGGAAAACCCGGGTAATGTCGCGCAGGTCTTGCTCAATGCCGTCCACCTCCTGGAGCAGGTGGCGGATGGTGTCGGCGTCCATGTCGCGCCGCACGCCGCCGACCTTGCACGAGCCAAAGATGACGCGCCCGCCGGTCGTGGCTTCGATGATGCCCAACACCCGTTCGCGAACCCGCCACGTGTGCATGAACAGGCTTTCGAAGCCCATGCCGTCGGCCATCAATCCGAGCCAGAGCAGATGACTGTGCAGCCGGGAGAATTCCCCCCAAACGGTGCGCAGATAGTGGGCGCGCGGGGGCACTTGGATGTTCATGATGGTTTCCACGGCCTGACAGTAGGTTTGGCCGTGGATGAAACTGCAAATGCCGCAGATGCGCTCGGCGACATAGACAAACTCCACGTAATCCTTCTTCTCCGCGAGTTTCTCCAATCCGCGGTGAATGAACCCGATCGAGGGACGCGCCTCGACGACTTTCTCGTCCTCAATCACGAGATCCAGGTGAATCGGCTCCGGCAACACCGGGTGTTGCGGGCCAAAGGGAATGACAGTACGGGCCATAAAAAATCGTTATTTCGCGGGCGCGGCCGGGGCCGGGGCGGCGGCGGGCGCGCAGGCGCCGGTGGCGCAGGGCATTTTGGTGCTGCCAAACGGATATTTCACGGACGTCTTGTAAAAGTTTCCGCCGAAATCCACCGCCAACCCCTCCACCTTCACGCCGAACAAGTCGTGAATCTCGTTTTCATAGAGCACCACACAACCGTAGATGGCGCTGATGCTGGGCAGGGTTTGTCCGTGCGGCAACGCGAGGCGCCAATTGGTCAACCGGCTCTCGCGATCAAAACTGTACACCAGCTCCACATGGTCCGGGAGCTGCGTGGCGCTCACCTGCACCAAGCGAAAGCCCCTCGCTTTCATGGCTTGCGCCCGGTCGCGCAAGGTGTCCACGGTGATGGATTCGATATTCGGCGGATGACTCATTGACGTTCCTTTTGCATGTAAACCCACGTGACCGCCGGACTGTATTGGGCGGTCTGAAATTCCTGATACCCCAGCTTGCGGAAATGGCCCAGGCTCTTTGTGCTCTCGCGCCCGGTGAAAATCTCAAACCGTTTGGCCTGCGGAAAGGCCTGTTCCAATTCCGTCACCAACCGCCGGCCAATGCCGCGTCTCCAAAAATAGGGATGCACAATCAACCGGCGCAGAAAGGCCGCCTCCCCCCATTGATACCCGCGCACCGCGCCGATGATCTTACCGTTGACCACGGCCTTGAGAAACACAATCTGGCCCGCCGCAACCGGCATCGGCAGGGGCCCGCTCCAACCGAACGGTTGGGCCAGGTCCGGGACGCGGGTGAAATCCGCCTCCAGTTCCGCCAGCGATTGCTGTTGCGCCGGCAGACTGCCCTCGCCGTAAATCTCGGCCTCGCTTTGGTACGCCGTCTTTTGCAGGGCAAGGATTTCCGGGGCATCATCCGGCTGCGCCCGTTGGATCAGGACCTTGTCCAGGCTGTTGGCAAGGGCGGTCATCTCCTGCTGTTTCTTTTTCAACACCGCGAGCGCCTGCACTACACCGTCAATGATCGCCTCCGGCCGGGCCGCGCATCCGGGCACAAACACGTCCACCGGAATGACGCTGTCCGCGCCGCCGGAGATGTTGTAACAATCGGCAAAGATGCCGCCGGTCGCCGCGCAAGCGCCCACCGCCACCACCACTTTTGGCTCGGGCAACTGGTGGTAAATGTTGCGGATGACCGGGGCGCTCTGTTCGTTGACCGCGCCGGTGACGAGGAAAATATCCGCGTGTTTGGGATTGCCCGTGTTGACGACGCCCAGCCGTTCGACATCGAACTTGGGCGTCAAACAGGCCAGCACCTCAATGTCGCAACCATTGCAACTGGAAGCGTCGTAGTGAATGATCCACGGAGATTTGGCAAAGCGGGACATGACTCAACTCCTTAACGCAAGTTTTCGGGGGTGTGTTGCGCCTGCAACGCCCCGGCGGCTGCCGGGGCCGTGATCGCCGGCGGTCCGACGATGCGCGCGGAGGGTTCCGCCGAGGGCGACGACCACAGCGACAAGATCAGAATGTTTCCAAAGCCCAGCACGGCGGTGACGATCCAGGCACTCCGCACGGCGGCCTGCCATTTCAACCGGGCGAACACGTTATCCACCAGAATCACCAGCAGAAACACCCCCAGGGCCACCGCCACGCCTAGGACCGGCATCGCGGCGAAAAACAGATAAACCCAGCCCAGCAAAAACACGTTTTCATACCAGTGGGCGATCTCGATCATCCCCAGCGTGCGCCCGGAAAATTCCGTGGTGATGCCGCGCACCAGTTCCTGATGCGCATGATGCGAGCAGGAGAGGTCGAAGGGCGATTTGCGAAACTTGATTTCCAGCGTGTAGAGGAACCCCAGGAAAACGCCCGGCAGGGCGCACACCAACAGGCGGTCGTGCCCCGCGATGGCGTCCACATGAAAACTTTTCGTGACCATGTACATCCCGATCGCCGTTAGCAACACCATCGGTTCATAGGCCATCATCTGGATCAACTCGCGTTCGGCCCCCACGAAACTGTAGGGGGAACTGGCCTTGTAGGCGCCCAGCACGAAGAAAATCGCCGCCAGCGTCAGGGCGAAAATCACCAGCAACAGATCCGAGCCCCCGAAGAACAGTCCGCCGGTGAAAATGACAAACAGCAGGAAGAAAAAGATGTAGTAGTTCTGCGAGCGCCGGACGACCACATTTTCCTTCTGCCAGAGCTTCAGCACATCATAGAACGGCTGCAGCAGGGGCGGGCCCATCCGGGATTGCATGCGCGCCGTGATAATGCGGTCCAGACCGGCCAGCAAACCGCCCAGAACCGGCGCGGCGACCAGATAGATGAGAACACGAAGCCAAGGACTCATAACACAAGCGCAACCAGGATGAGAATGACCAGCAGAGCCGCGCTGGCGATCACGCCCCAGCGTGAAAGCGCGGCTTCTGAAAAGAAATTCCGCAGATAATAGTTGCCGATGGCGACCTCCTGATCCTGGCTCGCCATGCCCACGAAACGCACGCTGCTCGCGGCGTTCGCCCCGCTCAGGTAGGCGTCCGTCACCCGCACACCCCGGCCATAATTCAGGAACGTCAGCGGGAACAACATCACCAGGCTCATCATGATGATCATGATGGTGATGTTGCCCTGGCCCAGATCCGCCACCTGGCCGTAAACGCCGATGACGTAAGGCTCAATAAAGGCGCGGGAGATCAACGGAAACAACAGACACGCGAGGAACGTCGCCACCGACAGGCCGTGCAGGGCGATGGATTCGCCCAGGTCCAATTCCTTCGTCACCCGCGGCCGCGGATTCACGATCTCCAGCAGTTTCCCCATCCATTTCACCCAGAAAAACAGGGTGGCGGCGCTGCCAAAGACCACGAACGCCGACAGCATCGGACTGGCATCCACCACCGCTTTCAGCACCGCCCATTTGCTGATCAACATGCCGAACGGCGCCAGGAACATGCCGGCCATGCCGATCTGCATCATCACCGACACCCGGGGCATGGTGACCACCAAGCCCGCCATGGATTCGATGTCGCGCCCGTGCAACTTGTGTTCCACCACGCCGACGCAGAGGAACAGGAGGCATTTGGCCACCGCATGAAAAATGATCAACAAAATCCCCGCCCAAACGGCTTCATGCGTGCCGATGCCGCCGCAGAGCACAATCAAACCCAGGTTTGCCACCGTGGACCAAGCCAGCACGCGCTTCGCATCACTGGCGGTAATCGCGGCGAACGAGGCGACCACGAAAGTCAGCCCGCCCACCAAGGCCACCAACAATCCGGTCTTCGTGCCTTCCACCACCGGCGCCATGCGCAGCACGAGATAGACCCCCGCCTTGACCATCGTGCTGGAATGCAACAACGCGGACACCGGCGTCGGCGCGACCATGGCGCCCAGCAACCAACTGGAGAAAGGCAGTTGGGCGGATTTGGTGATGCCCGCAAAGCACAGCAACGCCGCCGGCAACAACGCTAACGCCTGTTTCTCGCCCGTCAAAGCCTGCAACTCGATACTGCCCGTGCGTTGGTAGAGCACCACGATGGCGGCGGCAAAAGCCAGTCCGCCCGCGAGGTTCATCACCAGCGCCAGCAAGGCGTTGCGCCGGGCTTCCGCGGTTTGCGTGTAGCCAATCAACAAAAATGAACACCAAGTGGTGATTTCCCAGAAGAGGAACAGCCACAGCAGGCTGTTGGCAAAGACCAAGCCGAACATCGCCCCCATGAAGATGAACAACAGCGCGAAAAACAGCGGCTGGCGGTCCCGCACCTCGCGATGCGCTTTGCCATGATATTCCCGCATATATCCCAGGGCGTAGAGACAGATGCCGCCGCCGACCAAACCATTGATCAGCGCCATGATGCCGGACAACTGGTCCACCACCAGCGGTTGCATGTTCCCCAAGGCGGCCCCGTGCGCCGTTTCAAACCACACCATCAACACCCCCTGCACCAACGCCAGCAGCACAATCAACGGCCGGCGATCCCGCACCCCCACGTGCACAAAATACAGGCCCAGCAGGATCTCCAGGCACAGGATCGTGTAACCCACCCCATGCTGGTTGAGCAGGGGGAAATCCACTTGAATTGGCGCGGGCAACATCACCAGCGCCACGCTGCCCACCCCGGCGGCAATCACCGCCAGACTGACCACCCATCGCCGCAATAAATCGCCGCGAATGGCCAGCAAACCGCCGCCCACCAAAAACGGCACCAAAATCAAGGCCAGCACCAGAGTCATGCCCGATCACCTCCCTCCCGCGCAAACTGCGGGCGGTAACCCAAAAACCGCGCCGGAGCCACCGGCGTCAGCAACCAAGGCAGATCCCCAACCCGTTCGGACCCGCAGAAACACGCGTCTTTCATGATTAAATCAGCTCGGCACGAGGTGCCGATGCCAGAGAGCGTCTCTCCAAATCCGGGCTGCCACTTCACCTGCCTTGCCAAAGACTAACCGCTTTTTGCGGCGCGGGCGGCGCCGTCGTTTTCACGGGGACATCCAGTTTCCGGGGAACGGATCGCATGAATATGCGGCTACCGCCCTCCGTGCTCCGGAGCGAAACTGTTCCCGTGGCTGGTTTGTGGGCATTTTGCCGGGCAGGGCGTTGCCCGACACCGTGGAACGCGTATCTTCAGGAAGCTGGCGTTCCCGGATGAAGAACAATACGCGCATGACCGATCGCACCCAGCAGTTGGTGACGAAAACCGCTTCACCGCGGCCGTCCAGAAGCGGCCGCCGGGCCGGGCGGACCGCATTTACCCTGATCGAATTGCTGGTGGTGATCGCCATCATCGCCATCCTGGCGGCGATGCTATTGCCGGCCTTGGGCAAGGCAAAGGATCGCGCCCTCACCACGCAGTGTCGGAGCAATCTCAAACAGATCGGCGTGGCCTTCACGATGTACGCCGCCGACCACGAAGATTATCTGCCCTATGCGTGGTGGTACAACGCCGGGAATGACAACCCCAACCTGAACAATTTCCATTATCTCCTGCAACCCTACCTCGCCGCGGCCCAGTTCGCCGCCGGGCAACGGACGACGAACAGCGATTTCGCCCGCGGGATTTATCCCTGTCCCGCCCGGATGCGGGAAAATCATTGGCGCCACTTTCGCGAATATCAGGCCGGTCTGCCCGGAAACCCCTGGCGCATCAGCTACGCGATGAACCAATACACGGTGGCTGGCTACCCGCCCCGGGTGGACAGTCCGAAAACGGTGCGGTTGTCTTCGATTCCCCATCCCACGCGTACCTTGGGCGCCGTGGACGTGTCCTTTGAGTTGAACCACCCGGCGGTGATCTGGCTGGGGCGCGCGCCCGACAACACGTATGATATCGGCTATCGTCATGGAAAACGTCATCCGCTGGGCGGCGCCAATCTCACGTTTTTCGATGGGCACGTCGAAATGGTCACGTTGCGGACCACGAACGGGATCATCATGAATTTCAAGGAATGAGCGGCGCCGCGCGCCCCACTCCACTCCCCCGCACCTCCGGTGTTGGGCTTCACCGGATTCGGTCCGTGGGAAACGCTGCCGGTCGCGGTGAATTTCCGTTACGGCAATCGTTCGGGGGTGGCCCAGAGCGTCGGCATGACGTAGGGCAGTTGGCGAACCTCCGTGCCTTCCAGGTTGGAAAAATACAAGCGCGACGGTGTGACCTGTGTGGGATCGCCATCCGCCCAAAACACGCTGAAAGGATCGGCGGCGTTCAATGGCCGCCGGGCATACGTGTGATTGTAAAGGCTGTTGGTGGTGATCTGCCGCGTCAACGTCCACGTCGCCCCCAGATCGTCGCTCGTCCACAGCGCCATTTCGCCCCCGGTTTGCCAGGCTTGCGGTCCCGGTTGCGTGGGCCCGATGACCACCCAGCGATCCGCCAACACGTAAAGACTGCCCATATCGTAGTTGTGATCCGATTGGCAGATGACGTGGGTGAGCCATTGCGCGCCCGTCCAGCGGGCGAGGGTCCACTCGCGCGGCGCGCCCGCCGGGCCAGGCCGATGATCGCGGCTGGTAAGATAAAGCAACAGGGGATGCCCGTGGGCATCGAAGTTCAGGTCGCAGGTGTACATCAACCGCCCTTGCGACGCGTAATCGAACACCCGGGCCGGGTGATTGGTTGTGGTTACCGGCACGGATACCGGCGTACCGTCCACCGTGGTCCAAGTTTCGCCGAAATCCGTCGTTTGCAGGAAATAAAGATCGGTGCGTTTATCCACACTGCCGCCGGGATGCCGGTTGAAGTACGTGCAGATCTTGCCTTGATATTCCCCGCTGACCTGATAATGCCCGCTCAATCCGGCGAGTTTGTGATGTTCGCTCCAGTTGGTGCCGTTCGCGCTCGTTTGCCAGTAGAGTTCACGACCGGCGGTGTATTTGGTGAACAACAATAAAAAGCCGCGTCCCGCCACCCACCACGGTTGCGGATAGGTAATTTCGTCCGACTGGATCAGATCGAACTCTGCGACGCTGTACGGCGCCCGGCTGCGGTAGATAAATCCCGGCCGGGCCCGGGCCCGTCCGCTGATAAAGATCCAGACGTAACCCGCCGCGTCGAGCGTGAGGCTGCCGTTATCGTGCGGGTCGTTCACCCCGTTTTTGTCATGCACCACCGTCGGGCGCGGCACCTGTCCGGTCGCGTGATCGTAAACCGACGCCATGATGAGCAAATGACGCTGACCCGCCACCGTGCCGCCATAGGTGAAAAAGGTCTTGTTCACCGCCGGCGCGTAAACCGCCAGGGGCAGGTGATTCGCGGTGTAAGTGCCCAGTCCGCCGGAATACTTGTCGCCATATTGCGAGAACTGACCGAGCGTGAACCAGATGCCGCGGTAACCGTCGGCGCGCCCCGGCGGCGGTTGTTGCGCCACCCGGTGAAACTGCATCGCCGCCGCGGGCGCTGGATTGGTCCAGCGCATCTCCGTCCCGTCGCCGTCCACCAAATCCAACGGTGTCCAGGCCGGGGCCGCCGCGTTCGTGGCGCTCTGCACCACATATTCCCGCTGGGGCTTGGTGGCGAAAGCGAAACTGAACTGCCCGTCCGCCAGCCGCGGCGTCACCAATTTTAATTCCTCCACCACCCCGGGCAGCACCTCCGCGGTAATGACCAGGTTGTCCACGTCCGCAAAGGTGCCGCTGGTCCCGCGGATGCCGCCGATTCGCAGCCGGCTGTAGGGGGTGTCCGGCGGATGCGAATTGCGCCAGGGCAGATTCGTGGCCAACAGCGTGTCGTCCACCTGCAAATCCCAACCCGGAAATTGCGGCCCGCTCAGATGAACGATCATCTCGATGCGATGCCAGTTCGTATCCAGCCCATGCACGGGAATCCAAGCCGTGCCATCGTAATAACATAACTGGTCGGGGACCGTGCCCCAGCTGAGCAGGCAGGTTTCGCCGCCGGTGGTGGGGAGTAAAAAAATGTCCAGCGTGCGGCTGGCCGCTGTGGAGGCGCGCGCCTCGAACTGGATGCGCAGGACGCCGTTCGACACCGCGGGGAAATGCAGGATGTCCATCTGATCCGTGCCGGTTTGGGACCGGCGCAAGGCTTTGCCGTGGAGATCGTCGGTTACCACGATGTGCGCCGGTTGCGCGGCGGGCATCCACCACGCCGAACCGTGGGCTCCGGCCAGCAGCGGACCCAGGGGATAGCGTGTGTCATCGGTGAACCCGTCCACGTCGGCCAGCGTCAACGATTGATAAGGTTGCGCCAGCGCCCCGCCGGACAGCCCGGCGAAAACCATTCCCAGCAAAACGATTTGTCTTAATCCGCGATTCATCTCCCGGCGTGTTGCCGGACGGCGCGCGGTGCCGCCGCGGCAACGGATTGGCCGGATAAAAAACAAACCCGAGAGCAGGCCGGCGGGCAATGGCCCTTTCGAGCTAAATCTTGACTCCCCCGCCCCCCTCTCTATCCTGCGCCCGCCTTGCAAGGGCATTTACATTCTCGAAATTGAATTATGACCAAAATCCAAAACATTCAGGCGCGCGAGATTCTGGATTCGCGCGGCAACCCCACCGTTGAGGTGGACGTCATCTTGTGCTGCGGCACGATCGGCCGCGCGGCGGTGCCCTCGGGCGCCAGCACCGGGGAACACGAAGCCGTCGAACTGCGCGATGGCAACAAAAAACGGTATCTCGGCAAAGGCGTCAGCAAGGCGGTGGCCAACGTGAACACCACCCTGGCCCGGGCGTTGCGCGGGATGGACGCCCTCGACCAGCTCGCGGTGGACGCGGCGATGCTCAAGCTCGACGGCACGGAGACGAAGGCCCGGCTCGGCGCCAACGCCATCCTGGCCGTCTCGCTCGCCACCGCCAAGGCCGCCGCGTCCTGCCTCGGCCAGCCGCTCTTCAAATATCTGGGCGGCCCGAACGCCAAGGTGCTGCCGGTGCCGATGGCCAACGTCATCAACGGCGGCGCCCATTCCGACGCGCCGATTGATTTCCAGGAATTCATGATCATGCCCCACGGCCTGCCCACCTTCAGCGAAGGGTTGCGCGCCATCACGGAAATTTTCCACGCCCTCAAGAGCGTGTTGAAGCAACGCGGCCTCAGCACCGCCGTCGGCGACGAAGGCGGATTCGCGCCCCAGCTCAACAGCGTGGAGGACGCGCTGGATTCCATGAGCAAAGCCGTGGCCGCCGCCGGCTGCCGGCTCGGCAAGGACATCTTCTTCGCGCTGGACGTGGCCAGCTCCGAGTTCTACAACCGCAACGGCACCTACACCTTCAAGAAGAGCACGGGGAAAACCCTCACCGGCGCGCAACTGGTCGAGTTCTACGCCAAGCTCTGCAAAGCCTACCCGATCGTCAGCATCGAGGACGGGTGCGCCGAGGGCGACTGGAAACACTGGAAGCTGCTCACTGAGAAACTCGGCGACCGGGTCCAGCTCGTCGGCGATGATCTCTTCGTGACCAACGTGAAGTTCCTCAAGAAGGGTATTGATACCGGCACGGCTAATTCGATTCTGGTGAAGGTGAATCAGATCGGCTCGCTCACCGAAACCCTGGACGCGGTGGAACTGGCGCAAACCCACGGCTACACCGCCGTGCTCTCCCATCGCTCCGGGGAAACCGAGGACGCGACTATCGCCGACATCGCCGTGGCGACGAACTGCGGCCAGATCAAGACCGGCTCGCTCAGCCGTTCGGATCGCTTGGCGAAATACAACCAGCTCCTGCGCATCGAACAGTTGCTCGGGAAAAACGCCGTGTACGCCGGCAAACAAGCGTTGCCCAAAGCGCGACGGTAAAACCGCGCGCTGCGAACATCCAGGACGCAGCCGACCTCCCGTCGTCTCGCGCTCCGTTTTTTACACCGGAAGTCGGATCAACCGGCTTCCGGTTTTTTTCGGGATGACACCCGACACGGGCGGCTGTGCCGGTTCAAGAGAAGGCGCTGCAGCTCCCTTCTGCGCTGGGCGCTCAACACCTTGAGCTTCACCACCGGGGGGTCACGATGTCCCCAGTCTTTCCCAAAACGCTGGCAGTTTCAGTTTGACGCCGCCAACCGGTTGACCCATACCCTTTCCCCGTTGAACCGGCAGACGTCACAGACTTGGAATAGTCGCGGCCTGCTCGCTTCCGTGAAGGAGCCCAGCGGCGACACCGCCACGCTGACGTATGACGCCAAAGGTCGTCTCACCAACCGGACGGACAGCGTGGGCGCGATCACCTATCGTTACGACGCCAACGACAATCGAACCAATGTTGTGGCCCATGGAAAAACGAATGCGTGGACGTTTGACGCCTACGACCGGGTTTCCAGTTACCGTGATGCCGACGGCAACCTGCTGCAATACCGTTACGACCCGAACGGCAATCTGACCAACCTGATTTACCCCGGCAACCGCGTGGTCGCTTACGCCTACGACAGCCTGAACCGTTTGACGAACGTCACCGATTGGGTGGGGCGGCAGACACGCTTTACTTACGATCTGGCCAGCCAGCTTGTCAGCATCACCCGGCCCAACGGCACCGTGCGGGAGATGAATTACGACGCGGCGGGGCAGATGACCAACCTCGTCGAGCGGCTGGCCAACGGCGACCCGATTGCGTTGTTCAAACTCCACTGGAACGATGCCGCCCGCGTGGCGTGGGAATTTGCCGCGCCGTTGCCGCAGCCCTTCACGCCGCCCGCGCGCGTGATGACCTACAATGCCGACAATCAAATCGCAACGTTCAACGGCGTGACTTACGACGCCGACGGCAACCTGACCAGCGGCCCGTTGACCAACAACATGTTCGTCAGCTACACCTATGACGCCCGCAACCGGCTGTTAAGCGCGGGCGGATTGAATTATGGTTACGACCCATCCGCCAACCGGGTAGCCATCACCAATGGTGCGAACGTGACGCGCTTTGTCGTCAATCCCAACGCCGCGCTGTCGCAAGTGCTGGTTCGCACCAAGCCCGATGGCAGCAAGACGTTTTACGTGTATGGGGTGGGTTTGCTGTATGAAATCACCGAGACCGCCACGAGCACGAACACGGCCACGTATCACTACGATTATCGGGGCAGCACGGTGGCATTGACCGATGGCAATGGCATCGTCACTGACCGGATTGAATACTCGCCTTACGGCCTGACGACTTATCGTGCGGGCACGAACGACACGCCGTTTCTGTTCAATGGGTGTTACGGCGTTCAGACCGATGCCAACGGCCTGCTCCACATGCGAGCACGGTATTACAATCCTTACCTCTGCCGCTTCCTTAATCCCGACCCCATCGGCTTCTCTGGCGGCTTGAACTTTTACGCTTACGCGGACGGCAATCCCGTCAGCATGATTGACCCATTTGGGCTTTGGAGCGTGGGAGACTTGGACATGTATGGTTCTATGTCAGAGATGGCAACCGCTGGATTTAATCGCGGCGGTATTATTGGTAGCATACAAGGCAACTTTTACAGCGGCGCAACAGCACTCTTGGATACGTTAGGAGGTCAAGCGGTTGGCGGCACGGCAACACTTTCCGGGACTGCTGCGGGCGAAGGCAGAACTGGCGCGGCGATTGGATGGGGCACAACATCCGTTGGCTTGATAGCTTTGAATGCTTACACTGGCGGACAGACTGCATCTGCTGTCAGCAAACTCGGCACGTATGCCCAAAATCCACTTCTTTATGAAATCGGCTCCAAAACTTTGCCGACTACGGTCTATCAAGATTTGGGGCTTGCAGGGATGAGCCAAATTGAGAAAGGGGCGGTTCTCCTTGAAGGATACTATCATGGCAACATGCTAAGGGCATTGTTGCCAGCGGTTACGACTGCTTATGGCAAGACAATTTCAACAGGAGCAACACCGGGTGGCGCTTATCTTTTGAACTGGGCTACTCAAGGAGCAAATGCTAGTGCTAACGCGGTTGTTAATTATCTCAAATAGACTTTCTCAATATGCAAGATTTTCTACCTGTCTTATGAACGTCGTTGAACTGTTCTATTTTCTTGGGTTCATCGGAAGTGCGCTCGCGGGAGGCTGGTTGTTGGGCAGGCACTTCGGCACGCTCGGAGGGTGTATAGGTGCTGGTCTTGGTCTCATCTGTTGGGGTGGATTCGTATGGGGTATTAATCTTTTAGTGAACAAACTCGACAAACTTTATCCCGGACGCCCCACTTGTCGCCGTGGAAAATGTAATGCTAAAGACTACGCTTTTCGTGGACTCAAAGACGGCTGTGTTCAACTCCAATGCCGCTGCGGAGATAATTACATTTCCTCTGCGAATCGGTTTATGGCAGTGGACGAGGCAGGCATTGTTCATCCGTTTATGACAAGAAAGCATATGTTTGCCCATTGGCAAAAGGATGATTCGACACAGCGTTCATGATGCTGTCGGACTGGCCTTGCCTCGATTTGGTGGATTGCTCCCCTGCGGATTAAAAGTCAAAAAGTTCCTTGAGCGAGACACGAAGGGCAATGGCAATTCGTTCGCAGCCTTCAACTGAAGGAGCATTGATTCCCCGCTCCACAAGACCAATGAAGTCCACGGAATAATCCGTTGCTTCCGCGAGTGCTTCTTGGGTCATTTTTGCTTTCAGTCGCAGCCGGGCGATTCTTTGGCCGAGTTGCTTTTTACCGGGCGCAACTTGACACTACCACCATAATGGGGGTGTGAACGGTTCCTCACCGAGTAAACGAAAACCCACAAACGAAAGGAACTCGATGAGACTGAAAGCTGACGTGGCCCGCTCGTTGCGGGAGATGGAACTGGAAGTGGAAGCCGAAGGTCGGGAATGGATGCGCCGACGGCTGGAGGAAAAACTCCAGGCCGAAGCCAACCGCCACAGCGGAGTTTTTCCCCCAGAGCCAACGCAAAGTCCACCACCGGCGGCGCGAACCGATGCACCTGCGCACCAGCTTCGGGCTGGTGGCCCTGAGCGTGTGGCATGGAAAAGACCCCGCGGACGGACATTGGGGTTGTCCGATGCGGGAACGTTGGGGCTTGAGCGCGCACCAGCAACTCCGTCCGGCGCTGGAAGACAAACTGGCTTGCTTCGGCACGGTCGCCGTGTCGTATGAGGCGGCGGCCAAACTGGCGGCCAAGGTTGGCCTCGGCGTGGAAGACTCGACCCTTTGCGCACTGGTGCAACGACTCGGGGCCAAAGCCGAGGCACAAACCCAGGCTCGGCTCAAAACGCTGCCGCCAGAAAAACATCCCGAACGTCCGGCCAGTGCCTTGGCGGTGCTGATGCTGGATGGCTTTCCAGTGCGCTTTCGCGGTCCCGGCTGGGGAAAGCAAAGAACGCAAAAACCTCGCGTGGAATGGCCCGCAGAGAAGCTGGGGGTATTTTATCGGCACGAACCAGCGCTCGGCGAGCCGCGCGGCCAACGGCTGGAAAAAGTGGTGCTCGGTTGGCAAGGCGAAGGGCTGGAACTGGGCCGGCGTCTGCACTGGGAAGCGCAGCGTGGCGGACTGGGCCGGGCGCGTGAGGTCTTGGCTGTGGCCGATGGCGCGCCATGGATTGGGAACGTCGTGGGCGACCGATGGCCCGGTGCGCACCAAGTGCTGGACTTCTACCACGCCAGTCAACATCTCTGGAGTCTGGGCTATGGGTTGCCTCCCCAAGACGAGGCAACGCGCCGGGGATGGGTCGAAGAACGCTTGCACCGATTGCGCCACGGAAAGGAAGCGGAAGTGTTGGCCGAGATTGCGGCCCTGCCCCGGCGGCGAGGCCAACGGGGCAAGGGGATCCGCCGGGAACAAAACTATTTTGCCGAGCAAGCGGGGCGCATGAGCTACCAGAAACGGTCGCGGCGCGGCTGGCCGATTGCCAGCGGCCCCGTGGAATCAGCCTGTCGAACGCGGCAATGCCGACGCAAGCGCGTCGGGCAATTCTGGACGAAGGCCGGCTTGCGGCACTTGGACGCCTTGGAAGAAGCTCGCGACAATGGCCACTGGGACGATCTCTGGGCCAACTGATGGTGGCGGTGCGAAGTTGCGCCCTGGCGCGCCTTTATCTGAACATCGGCAGTGCGAACGCTGCGTCGTCCGAATACAATGTGGACCTGGACCCGCAAACCGCTGACTTCAACGGTCATGCCGCATCGCGACCTTTTGGATGCGTCATTCCGCCTCTGCACCGCTGGTTATGAAATCCAAGCCCCCGCTGGCCGGTGAATTTGACGGGGGCGGGCAACTTTCGCTTCCCATCGGTTGGCACCGGTGATTAACTCAGCAGAGTGAACGTGAACCTGGGCATCTGGAAAACGCTTAACCGCTTGGTGCTCGTCCTGCTGGCCGGCGCCGGGTTGGTGGCGTTGGGCCTGTGGTATCTCCCCTTGATCAAACAGAATGAACGGGAGCGGAAAGAGATTATCCGCTTGGACACGGAGATTCAGCGGGAGGAGGAAACCGGGAAGCAGTTGAACGCCGCGATCCAATCGTTGAACCACGATCCCAAAGCCCTTGAACGTCTGGCGCGGGAACGACTGGGCTACGCCAAGCCGGGCGAAACGGTCATCCGTTTTGAAACGCCCGCCACGAATCTACCGCCCCAACCGTGAAGCAAGCCCTGCGGCGGCGCGACCGCTTCGGCCTCACACGGTCATGATTTCTTTTTCCTTGTTCGCCAGGTGGGTGTCAATTTTGGCGATGTGGGCGTCGGTCAGCTTCTGCAATTCTTTCTCGGCTTTTTTCTGATCGTCCTCGGTCACGCCGCTGTCGTGGGCGTGTTTCTTGATTTGATCCATCGCATCCCGGCGCACGTGCCGGATGGCGACCCGCCCGTCTTCGGCCATTTTTTTGGCGATCTTCACGAACTCGACACGCCGTTCCTGGCTCAGTTCCGGGAAATACAACCGGACACTTTTGCCGTGAATGGCCGGGTTCATGCCGAGATTGGCTTTTTGCAGGGCTTTTTCAATGGGATGAAGCATCGCCGCATCCCACGGTTGGATGACGAGCGTGCGGAGTTCAGGCGTGGTGATGCCGGCCAACTCGCGGATGCGCATCTGCGAGCCATAGGCGTCCACCATCACGTTCTCGACCAGCGCGGCGGAGGCTTTGCCGGTGCGCACGCCGGCGAACTCGTGCAACACCACCTGCTCGGTCTTGTCCATCTTGTCTTCCGCTTCCAGGAGAATGTCGTCGAATGCCATACGGGAAGTGACTCTAACCAAAACGGTCCCGCGTGTATAGCGTGAAAGTGCGGCGGCGGAAAACGCGGCTTCCGGCAGAGCGCGGGATTCCGGCTTGCCCGTTCCGGCGGAGGTTTCCATGTTAGGGTCATGCAATCGCATGAACTGCTCCGGGAAGTGCTCCAAAAGACCAGCGCCAAACAGGTGGCCGCCGATCTCGGGCTTTCCCTCTCCATGATTTACAAATGGGCGGAGCCGGATCGCGGAGAGGGCAGCGGGACGGCCAATCCACTCGACCGCTTGGAAGCCCTTTGGCGAAGCACGGGCGATACCCGGTTGGTCCAGTGGATTTGTGGGCGGGCGGGCGGATTCTTTATTCAGAACCCGCAGACCCACAAAGCGCATCCCGATTATCTGATCCCGGCCACCAACGAAATCGTGCAGGAGTTTGCCGACCTCCTCTCGGTCATTGCCCTGGCTGCGGCGGACAACCAAGTGACCCCCGCGGAAGCGGTCACGATCCGGGCGCGATGGGAGAAACTGAAATCGGTCACGGAGGGGTTTGTGGCCTGTTGTGAAAACGGTAATTTCGCGCCGTTGCAATCGTCGTTTTCCCCGGCCGAGAGGGCCTCATGATCTTGAAAAAAAATTTCCTGCTGGCTTTGATCCTCGTTGGCACCGGCGCCGGAACGCGGGCGGCCACGGTGGTAGAAACCGACCTGTGTGTTTATGGCGGTACTGCGGCGGGCGTGGCGGCCGCCGTGCAAGCCGCGCGCCTGGGGAAAAGTGTGGTCCTTGCGGAATCCAGCCGGCACCTGGGCGGATTAACCAGCGGCGGCCTGGGCGCGACCGATATCGGCAACAAAGTGGCCATCGGCGGTCTGGCGCGCGAATTTTATCTACGGGTCGCGCAGCATTACCGGCAACCGGAAGCGTGGCACGCGGAAACTCCCGAGGCGTATTTCGCGCAGCGCGGCGGCCGCTCCGGCCGGGAGGAAATGCTGAAGGCAGACGGCACGATGTGGACCTTCGAGCCGCACGTAGCGAAGAACATTCTGACCGCAATGCTCGAGGAGGCGCGAGTGCCGGTTTACTTCGAGGAGCGGTTGGCCAAGGTCAAAAAACGGCGCGGACGCCTCACGGAACTGGTCATGGACAATGGCCGGATCTATCGCGCGAAGATGTTCATTGACGCCACTTACGAAGGCGATTTGATGGCCCGGGCCGGCGTGCGCTTCACTGTGGGACGCGAGGCCAACGCGCAATACCGCGAAACCCTCAACGCGGTGCGGGCCGTGACGCCGCAACATCAATTTATCGTACCTGTGGACCCGTATCGGATCCCCGGCGACCCCGCCAGCGGCCTGTTGCCGTTCATTCAAGCGGGCGACGGCGGCCAACCCGGCGCGGGCGATCGCGCCGTGCAGGCGTATAATTTCCGGCTGTGCTACACCCGGAACCCGACCAACCGGCTGCCGCACATCAAACCCGCCCATTACGATCCCGCGCAATACGAACTGCTGGCCCGTTACCTCGAAGCCTTGGTCGCGTCGGGACGCGATGTGGTGCTGGATCAACACTTGTGGCTGCTGACGTGGATGCCCAATGGCAAAACGGACATCAACAACCGCGGCGGATTTTCCACGGATTTCATCGGCGGCAATTATGATTATCCCAACGCCGATTACGCCACGCGTGCCCGGATCTGGCAGGCTCACGCGGAATACACCCAGGGATTTCTCTACTTCCTCGCCACCAGCCCGCGGGTGCCGGCGCACATCCGCGCGGAATTGCAACAGTGGGGGCCCGCCCGGGATGAGTTCAAGGAACAGGGCGGTTGGCCGCCGCAATTGTATGTGCGCGAAGCCCGGCGTATGGTCTCCGATTACATCATGACCGAGCATCATTGCCGCGGGTTGGTCACGGCGGAGGATGGCGTCGGCCTGGCCGCGTACGGCATGGATTCGCACAATTGCCAGCGCATTGTGAAAAATGGGCGGGTGGAAAACGAAGGCGACGTGCAAGTGCATGGTTTCTCCCCCTACCCCATTGCGTATCGCGCCTTGGTGCCGCGCGCTGGCGAATGCGCCAATCTGTTCGTGCCGGTCTGCCTGTCGGCCACGCACATTGCCTTTGGCAGCATTCGCATGGAACCGGTCTTCATGATCCTGGCCCAATCCGCCGCCATCGCCGCCGGACTGGCGCTTGAGGATAACGTGCCGGTGCAAAAGGTCCCTTACCCCAAACTGCGCGCCCGGTTGCTCGCCGCCGGACAAGTGTTGGAATGGACCGGACCCAAACGCGTTCTGCCCCTGCCCAAAGCCCTCTCCGGAATCACGGTGGACGACGCTGCGGCGCGGCAGACCGGCGTATGGGTGGCGTCCAGCCACATGGAGTGGACCCAACTGGGGACCGGCTATTTGCACGACGGAAATACGAACAAAGGACGGGCCACGCTGGTGTTTACTCCGGATGTTCCGCTGACGGGCAACTACGAAGTGCAGTTGCTTTATCCCGCGAATCCCAACCGCGCGCGTAATGTGCCCGTGACCGTCGCGGTTCTCGGCGGACAGACCCAAACGATCCAGGTCAACCAACGCGGGCCGGCCGGGACGGCGGCGGTGTCTTTGGGCACGTTCCAACTGCCGCAAGGCCGGGCCACCACGATCACCGTTGCCAATCAGGACACCGACGGCTACGTCGTGGCCGACGGCGTGCTCTTGCGCGCGGTAAAATAGTCCGTCGTGATATGACGAGATTCGCTGGGCGACCGCCCCTGCCCGCAGGATGAGGGAGGCGCGAGAGGAACCGCAGAGGCGCAGAGACGCAGAGAAGGAAAAAGACGAGATGCTTCTTGGCCTGCGAGGGGCGGGCAACCAACTTGCCAGCCGTTGGGAATCGCTTGCTTCGCTGGCCAGGCGGCTGACGCTGCACGGCTACGATACAATCGGACCCGGGCACTTTATCGAAACTACGGAGTGCGGAATGCGGCGGGCGAGGTGGCGGCAATCATCGGTGAACCTTGAATGTCGAGCACGACGACGCTGGCGATCGGATCGGGCAAGGCAGCTGGCAGTTGGATGTCCACGCCGTCGGCTGCGCGGGTGACGGCCAACTTCGTGCGACCATCCAGCAGGAACGCTTTCCGCGGTTGGTTGACCAGTCCTGGCAGATGGAGTTGTCCCCCGGCAGGTCGCTCGAAGACGTGCAGGTAAAGGCGCGTGGTCTGCCGGGAACGCGGTTTCTGGGTGCAACGGCCCCAATCCAGTTTTTCGAAGGGACTGGCTTGCGTCGCGTAGATGGCTTCGCCGTTCTTTTTCATCCAAGCCCCGATCGCGTCCAGAGCCTTAACGCTTTCCGGCGGCACACTGCCATCGGCCCGCGGTCCGATGTTCAGCAGGTAATTGCCGCCCTTGCTGGCGATGTCAATCAGGTTGCGGAGAAGGGCGGCGTCGGATTTCCACGCGTGATCGTGTTCATTGAACCCCCAGGTCGTGTTCATGGTCATGCAGGTTTCCCAATCCACCCCCGGCATGCCCGTGGCCGGAATGTGTTGCTCGGGCGTGATGAAGTCGCCGTATTTCGGATCCAATCGCGGGAGAAACCCCGCCGTGCCCATGCCGGACCAGCCGGCCTCTGGATTGCGGAAGAGCCGGTTGTTCATGATGATCTTCGGCTGCTTCGCGCGCACCATGCGCATCAACGCGAACGCGCGCCACGCCGCGTCACCCTGGAAATCCTGCGCGCTGTAATCCCACCAGAGAATGTCCACGCGTCCGTAGTTGGAGACGAGTTCATTGACCTGGGCGTGCAGGAAATCCACGTATCGGGAATGGTCGCGCGCGCCGTTGGGATAGGGTTGGCCCTTGAGCGGGTGCGACAGTTGTTGCGACCGGGCGTACTCGTATTGATCGTGATGCCAGTCAATCACCGAATGGTAAAACCCCACCTTCAATCCTTCCGCGCGACAGGCGTTCACGATCTCGCGCACCAAATCCCGGTGGAGCACCGACCCGGCGTCGAAGTCGCTGACCCGGGAATCGTGCAGGGCGAATCCCTCGTGATGTTTGCTGGTGAAAACGAGATAGCGACAGCCGGCCTGTCGGGCGAGCCGCGCCCATTCCCGCGCAAAACCGGGTTTCGGCTGAAACTTCGGGATGGCGGCGCGGGCGTAGGTTTCGGTGTCCGCTTTCACCCGCTGTTGAATCCATTCCATGCCGCCCTGGGTGCCGACCGGTTTGCCGTCCCACGTGCCGGCCAGCCCGGAATACAAACCCCAATGGACGAACAGACCGAACCGCGCCTCGCGCCACCATCGCATCCGTTGATCGCGCTGGGCGCGGGTTTCTTCCGGGACGCCCGTTGTTTCGCCAAAGACGCTGGGGGCCAGCACCAGCAGCGCCATTCCCAACCGGATCAGCAGGTTGATTTGCATGGCCCGATTCTGGCCCGTTTCATCCGGCGGGGTCAATGCGGGGAACGGAAATTCCCCGGTCCGGGCCCGAGGACGCTGATTCGGTTTAACGCCCGCTCAAGCAGCGAAGCACGGCAAGGAATCGCCCCCGGGGCAAATGGAGGCAAAAATTAAATCATCGCCGGCAGCAACGTCACCGGTGCCACCGGTGAAGTCGCATCGAAGTGAACTGCGGTAGGCGACGGAAGGTTGCACAGGTTGCCCGGTTTTCCATCAATTGACGGCGGGAAAATAAAGCTGGTGTTGGTGACAAAATCCGACTAATTTCCGTAACGGAAAAACCGGGCGTGCGGAACAAACACAATTGATTTCGCCGCCCTGCGCACAAGAGACCAAACAATGCCAGCGATGCAACCCTCCCGCCAAAAAACCAGTAGAAATCTGCCCTGCTGGCTGTTCCCGCGAAAAGACAACCTGCACGCCAAAGCGCGCCTTTTCTTCGGTTTCTTCGGAAACGTGGCGCTGCTCGTTTACGTGCTGCCGCGGAAGGATCATCTGTTCGACATCCGCGACTACCGCTACGTGCCGCTCGATTTGACGATGGTTTTCTTGCTCGCGGCCATTCCGCTTATTGTCGTAATTGGAGTTCTGCCGGCGCTCCTTTCCGAGCGTCTGGTTTACCGCTGGCTGGGAATTGTGTTATCCATTTTTCCGGCGTTTCTGGCAATCGCTGAATGGCTCCAGCTATTGACCCTCTGAATCAATGGGAGGATTCGCAATCCGACAAGTCGCCCCGCCATCTTACGCCCCCGCTTTCGCCGCCCCCTGGTCACTGCGCCGACGCGCCAGTTGATCCAAAGCCCATTGCGCGTGCTCGGCCACCAGCGGGTCGGGGTCGGCGGCGGCCGCTTGCAGCGCAGGCCGGCAGGTTGCATCCCCGAGGTTACCCAAAACCACGCAGACATTGCGCCGCAACCGGCGCCGCTTCAGCCGCGCCAGCGGGGTGCCGGCAAACCGGCGCTTGAACTCCGCCCCGTCCAACGCGAGCAGTTCCCGCAAATCCAGCGCGGCCAGCTCGGCGCGCGCCTGTTCCTGCATCAGACGGCTCACGCGCGCGAACCGGTTCCACGGACAAACAGCCAGGCAATCGTCGCAGCCAAAAACGCGGTGGCCCACGGCGGGGCGCAGGTCCACGGGAATGGCCTCTTTCAGTTCGATGGTCAGGTAAGAGAGACACCGGCGGGCGTCGAGTTGAAACGGGGCAACCAGGGCGCCGGTGGGACAGGCCGCCAGACAACGCACGCACGAACCGCACCGGTTCACCTCGGGCGTGTCCGGCGCGAGTTCGAGGGTGGTGAGAATTTCGCCCAGCAAGATCCAGTTGCCCGCGCGGCGGCTGATGACATTGGCGTTTTTGCCCACAAAACCAATCCCCGCGCGCTGGGCAAATTCCCGTTCCAAAACCGGGCCGGTATCCACATACCACAGGGAACGTGTGCCGGCGCCGCCCTGCTGATCCATCCACGCCGCCAGTTCTTTCAAGCGCGCTCCAAGCACGTCATGGTAATCTGCAAACCGCGCGTAACGGGCGACAAACCCCAAGGCGTGAGACGCGTCAGCTCCGGATGTCGGTGCGGACGCGCCAGCGGAATCTCCGGCGTGTGCGGAGGGCAGCGCATGGGTGATCGGCGCGGTTGGGGGCGATGCTTCACCATAGCTGGCGGCCACCACCACCACGGTTTTCACACCCGAGAGCACCTGCTGCGGGTCCACGCGTTTGTGGGCGTTGCGGGCCAGCCAGGCCATGGTGCCGTGCCAGCCATTCATCAGCCAGCGTTCCAACGCAGATGCGGTAACGGGCGGGGCCGCGCTGGCAAAGCGGCATTCGTCAAAGCCCATTGCCAACGCGCGTTGACGGATGCGTTCCTTCATGGCGCAGCGGAGCGGGCGGCGTGAAATTGATGCACCACCTGCGCCGCCACCTCGCGCACCGAACGCCCCTCCGTCTGGATGAGCACATCGGCCCGCCGATAATACGGCGCGCGCGCCACCAGGAGTTCGCGAATGCGTCCCTGCGGATCATCCCCCTGCAGCAGGGGACGATGTTGATGATGGCGCACCCGTTCAAAAATAGTTTCCGGCGAGGCCCACAGGCAGATGACCAGGGCGTGCGACTGAAGTTGTTCCAAGTTGTCCCCGTGCGCGGCCAAGCCGCCGCCGGTGGCAATGACCAATCGCACGCGCGCCGCCAATTCTCGCAAGACCGCTTGTTCCAGTTGCCGAAACGCCGACTCGCCCTGGTCGCGGAAAATTTCGGTAATGGTCACGCCGGCTTCGGCTTCAACCAATGCGTCCGTATCCACAAAAGTGAAATCCAGTTGGGCGGCCACGGCCTGGCCGACAACGGATTTGCCCGTGCCCATGAAGCCGATGAGGGCCAGGTTACGGATATGCCGTGTGGTGTTCACCGGGATTTGATTACCGCAACGCGACGGCTGTGGCACGCCGTTTTTCGGCGCGACGATTGGTCAGTCTCGCCCAACCGTCGTTGCCAATCGCCTGCGGACCAACCTGGATTTGACGGCCCGTTCGCAAACTGCCAGTTTGGCCGCGCCGCGCGCGGGCGGCGGAGCGCATCCGACATGAGAACATTTTTGGTGAGACTGCTGATGGTGCTGGCCTTGGGCTTGTGTGGCCTGGTCGCCGTGCAATGGCAGCGCGAAGTGCGGTTGCGCCGCGCGGTTCAGGAACTCCATCGCGTCGTTGAAGAACAGCGCGGGAAAATGCAGCGGCTGGACGGCGCCCTCCAGCGGGCCGAGGAGGAAATTCTCCGGCGGGAAGACGCGACGCGGCAATTGACGGAGGCCCAGGAAACCAACCGCACCAACAGCGTGCGCCGGGAGAAAGAATTGGAACAGGCCCGCGCCGACGCGCGGCATCAAGCCCGACAAGCGGCCGTTTACCAAGAAGCGCTGGCCCAGGCCAACACCAACCTCCAGCAACAGAATCAAATCATCCGCCAACAACAGGAGACGCTGCAACAACTGACGGAGGAACGCGACGACATCGCGCGCCGTTACAACCAGACCGTCACCGAGTTCCACGCGTTGGTTCAGCAATGGAACGAGTTGCAGGCCCGCCGGGGAAACCTCCGCACCAACGCGCCGATCCGCCCGTGAGCGGGCGCTTACGGTTCGGCGGAAGGCGGCGCGACGGCGAACGCCACCTTCTGCAGCCCCGCCCGGCGCACCAGATCCAGCACCCGGATCATGCTCCCGTGCCGCGCGTCTTTATCGCCGCTGATGTACACCGGCGCGTTCGGGTTCAACTGAAATTGGTGGGCGAGGTAGGCGTTTAATTCCCCGGTGGTCACCGCCCGGCGCTCGATAAAGACGTCGCCCTTCCGGTCCACCGCCAGGTGGATGATGTCGGGTTTGAAATCACGGTGGGCGGCCGTGGCGGTGGGCAGGTCCATTTTGATGGATTGCAACCGGACCAAGGTCAGGCTAGCCATCATGAACGCGGCCAGCAGAAAAAACATGATGTCAATCAGCGGAATGATTTCGAGGCGGGCCTTTTTACCGGGCAGCGGCGAATTGATTTTCATGGGACAAAACGAGCATCGGTGACGGATTCAAATATGCAAGCCGGCGGTCATGATGATGGCGGGTCGGGCAAATCCGGGGTTTTCCCCTCGCGTTTCCGGGCGGCGGCGATCATGGCTTCCACATTGGTGGCGGCGGACTCCAGCGCAAAATGAAGCTGGGCCACTTTGCGCGTGAAATAGTTGAACGGAATCAACGCCACGATGGCGATGGCCAGTCCGCACATGGTGGCAATCAACGCCTCGCCGATACCGCCGGTGACCCGTTCCACCGCCAGTTCCACATCGCCGATGGAGAGAAAAGTGCGGAAGATGCCCGCCACGGTGCCCAGCAATCCCAGCAACGGCGCGAGGGTCACCAAGGTATCCAAGACCGTGAGGAAACGTCCGGCTTTTTGTAATTCGGCCCCGGCGGCCACCTGCAATGCCCCCGGCAACGAGGCGTGCCGGCGGCTGAGCCCGTGATCAATCATCCGCAGGACCGGGTCGGCGGCATCTTTCGTGAGCTGTTGCGCGGTGTGCACATCGCCGGCTTCGAGCGCGGCGAATACTTTTTCCAAACCGGCGGGGTTGCGCCGCAATCCCTCGCGCACCCACCAGACGGTGCGTTCGCCCACCACCGCCACCGTGACGAGGGCCGTCAGGAGCATGGGCCACATCATCGGCCCGCCCCGCTCGAAGTATTCCACCAATATATTCGCCAGCATCATGGGTTCAGTTGGATTGAAACATTTTCATCCGTCCGCATAACCGGGCGGTCGTCTCCAGCAGCGTCCTGCCAGGGCATGGAGAATGGCTCTTGCCGTTCGCATCATCCCCGCAAACGAAACTCGAACGGCACCAAATAACTGCGTTCGTCCCCGGCAGGCCAGCGCCAATGATCGCTCACCCATCGGCGCGCAAACCGGTCCAAGACGGCGTGTCCGGAACTATCCTTGACCGTGACGGAAACCGGATGTCCTTCCCGGTTCACCCGCACCGCCAGCATGACCGTGCCTTCCAGGCGTTGCTCACGCGCTTGTCGCGGATACTCCCGCGGCCACGGAAACGCGCCGGCAGCGGCGGCGGACGCCGGGGCGGTGGCGACAGGCGCCGGCGACGGCGAACCCGGCGCCTCAGGCATGGCGTGGGGCGCTGCGGGAACGGGAAACGCCGCGGAGGTAAGGGGTACCGTTGGCTGCGGCGACGGAAGCGTGGCGGCGGCAGTTACTGGAACGACCGTTGGCCGATCCAAGGTCGCGACGGGATTGTCCGCCACGATGACTTCCGCCAGCGCCATCTCAGGCGGAGGCGATGCTTCCGGCGGCACAAAAACCACAGGCACAACCTCCACATCCGCCGGGGACGGGACGACAGTGGGCAACGGGGGACGCAACCCGATCAGGCCGACAACCAAAAACAACAGGCAAATGGAAACGACGTAGGCCAATCCCTGTTCCGTCTCCCGCCGGGAGGACGGTAGACATAATTTCGCCAAGTCAGACGATCCCGGGCGGGAAGTCGGCGGAGGAACCGGGGAAGTGGACATAACGGGCGCGTGAGGCAGCGGATCAGGTGGTCAGTCCCCTGTCGCGCCGGGGTACGTCACCGGACCAACCGGGGCCCCGCCGTGATGGGCTTATCCATTTTTTCATGCCACCCGTCATCGTGTTTCAATCCACCCGCCGGACGAACCGCCGTCCGTTCCACCCGGCAAGAAAAGGCTACCCGCGTTCTGCGGGGTCGCAATCATTTCCTTGGTATCCGGACGGTTCGCTTTTTGCCGGCGAGGTCCGGCGCGCCTATCCCTTCGCATGATGATGCCGGCTGACCTTGCTGAGGCGCGCTTCCCATTCGCTTTTGAAAGCCAGGGGGTCGGCATCCGTGCCCCAGAGTTTTTTCACCATCTCGCGTTGCGGAATAAACGGACACTTGGCCTTGGGCGCTGCCTGCGTCGCATCGAGTGTACGCAGGGCCAGTTGCGCGCCGGTCAGGAGCGCGGTTTTGCTGAACTGGGCGTTGAGCGTGTGAGTGGCCTCATCGAGCGCGGCCCAGCGCTCGGCATGGGTGCGGCCCCACAACGTGGGGTGCGTGTCCAGCGGTTGCAGATTCCACAAGGTGACGCGGATTTGGCGGACGGGCCGGGCCTGCGCGCGCATCAACTCGCGAAACAACGCCTCCACCACCGGATTGATGGCCGAGTATAAAAACTGCGGCGCCCGGAAACGATGACGGCCGCCGACCTCGGTGAAATCGTTGAAGCGGATCACCAGCCCCAGTTCGCGCGCCTGCAATTGTTCGCGGCGCAACTGGCCAACCAGCCGCGTGGCCTCGCTAAGCGTGAACGTGAGCGCCGCCTCGTAATCCGGTTCGTCCTCGGGCAGCGTGGTGGCGCTGGAAATCGTGGTGCGATCCTGGACCTTGAGGATGAGCGGCTCGTTCCACAAGCCGTTGGCAAACAACCAGAGTTGCTGCCCCCAGATGCCGAATTTTTTCTGGAGCAAATGCGACGGAAGCCGGGCCGCGTGCCCGAACGTGCGCGCGCCCAACGCCGCCAGGGCGCGCTCCCGCCGGGTGGCGATGCCCGACAGTTCGCGCAACGGCCGGTCGCGCAAAAATTCCTTTTCCTCCCCGGGCTTGACCTCCAAAAAACCGGGCTTGCCCACATCCGTGGCGAGCTTGGCCAGGCGCGCGGAATTGCCAAGGCCGGCGGAGACCGGCAGGCCGACTTCACGCTGCACGCGCGCGCGCAGGTCAGCCACGTAATCCTGCGGCGTGCCGTGCCGCCAGACGTGGCGGTCCATCGTCGTAAAATCGAGGAACCCCTCGTCAATCGAGGTCGGCACGAGCGTGGGCGAGTATTCCTCCAGGATGCGGAACATGCGGCGCGAGAGTTCGCGGTAGGCGTCGTAGTGCGGCTTGCAAAGCACCCCGCGCGGACAAAGCTGGGCCGCCTCAAAACACGCCATGCCCGTCTTCACGCCAAACTGCTTCGCCGCGCGATTGGCGGCGATGACAATGCCGTCGCCGCGCCGCCCGCCGCCCACCCAAACGGGACGCCCCGCCAGCTTCGCGTCGAGCGCGATTTCGCAACTCGCGAAAAAGCTGTCGCCGTCCACGTGCAAGATGCGGATGGGAGCCTTCATCACTGCCACCCTTCATCCATACCCCGCCGCGCGCGGACTGGCCATGTCGAGTTATTCACCGGGCCATTTTACGCGCCGGGGTCGGACAATTACGGGGGGAGCCGGCTTTTTTTCGCGGCGGAAACGACGCGCATTTTCCCTCCGTGGCGGATTCGCTTCCGCCCGACGGGAACGTTGTTTTTCAGCGGGTTACGCCGCGTTATCCAACCGGACGGCCTGGTGAAACTCATCCAGGAACTTCGGCAGGGCTGATTCCACGCGGTTCCAGTTGGAAATCAACGGGGTCGCGAGCGGGTTTTCCTGAAACGATCTGGCGGCGATGCGGATGCTGCGCACAAACGTAGCCACCGCGTTTTCCTCCTCGTGCCGCGGATATTTCAAGCCGTTGATGGCGGAATCCGCCGAGTAGAATCGCAGCGTATCCTCCGCCTGCCGCAGGTAGGCGCTCAACACCGTGTCGAACAATCCCGCGTCCAGCTTGATGCCTTCGGCGGTCATCCGGTGGAAGAACGATCGCGCGATGTCCACCGCCATGCGGTTCAACCCCCGCTCGGCGTCCCGGGCGGAGAGTTCCTGGTGTTTGTGCTGGTAATTATCGCACAACTCCGATTGGCAGATGGCGCGGGGCGCGGTGTTGCGCATGACCTCGGCCAGCATGCCTACTTCCAGCGACCAGTCGTAGGGAATGCGCACGCGGCGCGCCAGCGCGATTTCCAGCGCCATTTCGCCCGCCAGCGGATAGCGGAAGGTATCCATGTAAACCAGGTAGGGATGCTGGCCGAGAATGCTTTTCAGCGCGCGCAACAACGGCGTCACGAGCAGCCGCATGACGCGGCCGTTGAGTTTGTCGGTAACGCGGGCGTAGTAGCCTTTGCAGAAGTCAAAGCCCAGACTGGGATGCGCCACGGGATAACACAGCCGCGCCAGCAACTCGCGATTGTACGTGACGATGTCACAATCATGGAGCGCCACGATGCGGGCTTCTTCGCTGGCCAGCACATAACCGAAACACAGCCAGACATTGCGGCCCTTGCCGCCGGGACCGGCGGACAAATCCGAGGCCTCCAGTTGCCGGCGGAGCGCCGTAATGCGCGGGCCATCATTCCACAAGAGGACCGGTTTTTGGGGCAATTGACTGAACAGTTGCCGGGCGCGCTGCCAGTCGGCGGTCCGCGTGGCCCCGTCAATGCCCACCACAATCTGCTTGAGATATTGCACCGACTTCAATTCCCGCAGGATTTGGCGCAGGGCCTTCGTGCCCACCTCGCGGATGTGGCAGGGCAACACCAGCGCAATCGGTGTTTCCTCGGCAAACTGGAGAAGATCCCGTTCCATCCGGGCGAGGTTGGTCGGTCCCAGCCGGTGCAGGGTGGCGATGGCGCCGGTTTGAAAAAAATCAGACATGGTCGTTCAAATTCATTGTGGTTGCATTGTTTACCCGGTGGTCCTTTGATGCCCTGCCTTGCCCTTGCCGCCAACCGGATTGAAGGAAAGCCGACCCGGAGGCCAACCTCTCCGCAGAGTCAACCGACTCCCAATTGCGACGCCGCGCGCGGAGATGATCCCGCCGGCGCCCGGGTAAACTCTCGCATTCCCGGTCGGTGCCCGTCAAGCTTCGCCGCGTCCGCGCGGAAAAAAGTCGCTCCGCCGGCGCCGCCATGAAACATTGTCGGCTGTGAAATTTGTCATCGTGCATAATCACTTTCGCCCCGGCGGCGTGCGGCGCGTCATTGAACTGGCCGCGCCGCATCTGCTGCGCGAGTTGCCCTCGGCCCGGCCCGAACTCATCCTCGCCACGGGCGAGGCGCCGGACGCGCCCTGGCTCGACGGCCTGCGGGCCCGATTGCCGGGGGGACGCGTATCGTGCTGGGTTGATCCCGTGCTCGGCTATCTGGCCGAACAGCCGGGCCCGCAATCCCCGCTGCGCCAGCAGTTGCGCCGTTTCTGGACCCGTCACCTCGCGGGATTGACGGCGGCGGATTGCCTGATCTGGGCGCACAACCAAGGTCTCGGCCGCAATCTCCTGCTGACCCGGGAGCTGGTCCGGCAATGCGCCGCCCGCAACCTGCCGCTGGTGTTGCATCATCACGATTGGTGGTTCGACAACCGCTGGCAACGCTGGCCCGAAACCCGCCGCGCCGGATTTCGTTCCCTGCGCCAGGTGGCGGAGGTGGTCTTTAGTCCCGCGCCGAACGTGCGGCATGCGGCAATCAACCGGCACGATTTTGTCCCCCTGCGCAACACCTTGGGCGCGCGGGCGGGCTGGCTGCCGAATCTCATGCCGCGCGGCGTCCGCCCTGATGCCGCGGAAACCCGCGCGGCACGGCGCTGGCTCGCCGGCGTGACCGGAGAAAAGAACGCGCCGATCTGGCTGGTGCCCTGCCGGCTGCTGCGTCGAAAGAATCTCGCGGAAGCATTGCTCCTCACCCGATGGTTGCGGCCCGAAGGATGGCTGGTCACCACTGGCGGCGTCAGTTCGGCGGATGAACGGGCTTACCATGCCAAGTTCCAAGCCGCGGCACGGCGGCACCACTGGCGAATACGACTGGGCGTTTTGGCGGGAAGCGAAACCGCCAAACCCTCCGTCCCCGCCCTGCTGGCCGCCAGCGAGGCGATTTTGCTGACGTCCGTCCAGGAAGGATTTGGACTGCCCTATCTGGAAGCCGCCACGGCGGGCCGCCCGCTGATTGCCCGGCGGCTGCCCAACGTCGCGCCGGATTTGAAAACCTTCGGCTTCCAATTACCGCAGCTCTACACCGAAGTGCGCGTGCCGGTGACGCTGTTGGATTGGGAACGGGAACGCGCCCGGCAAACGCGGTTTTTCCAAGCGTGGTTGCGATTGCTGCCCCCGGGTTTGCGCCGCCTCGCGCCCCCGCCGCCGCTGCTGGCCCAGTCCCGTCCGCCCGCCAGCGTGGCTTTCAGCCGGCTCACTTTGTCCGCCCAACTGGAAGTGCTCGCGCATCCGGCGGAGGTCTCCTGGCAGGCTTGTGTGGATTTGAATCCTTTCCTCACCGTCTGGCGCCGCCGCGCGCTCACCCAAAAATTGCGGGTCAGTCCCTGGCCACGCACGGCGGATCGCTGGCTCTCGCCTCGCGCGTACGCCGCCCGGTTCGCGCAACTGCTCCGGGCGCGGGTGCCGACCCGGTTGCCGGCCGACGCGGCCATGACCGCGCAGCAGGAATTTCTCGTCAAAACCTTGGCCGGCGCGCATCGTCATCCTCTGCTTTGGCATACGAACACATGAGAATTCGAGCGGTCATTTTTGATGTTTACGCCACGCTGCTCCGGGTCGGGCCGCCGCCGCCGGATGCCGACGACCAATGGAGAACGCTGTTTCAAGATTGTTTTCAAGCGCCGCCGCCCTTGGGACGATTCGAATTCTCCGTGGCCTGCAACCAGGTGATCGCCGCGCGGCACAAGGCGGCGCACGCGCGCGGCATCACTTTTCCCGAAATCCTCTGGCCGCAGGTGGTGGCGGAGGTGTTGCCCTCGTTCCGTCATCTGCCGGCGGCGGAGCAGGAAGAGTTCATCTACCGCCAGATGCAACTCGGCCGCACGCTCAGCTTGCAGGAGGGCGCGGCCGCCGTGCTCAATCTGCTGCACGAACAAGGACGCACACTGGGGATTGCGTCAAATTCCCAGGCGTACACACTGCGCGAACTCGAACGCGCGCTCGCCGGCGCCGGCCTCGGCATGGACCTGTTCCCCCGTGAGTTGTGTCTCTGGTCGTTTGACCTGGGGTTCAGTAAACCGGACCCGCACGTCTTCCAAATCCTGACCGCCCGCTTGGCGGCGCGCGGCATCATCGCGCCGGAAATCCTGATGGTGGGCGACCGGTTGGACAACGACGTGCAACCCGCCAAACGGCACGGCTGGCAAACCTGGCAGATTATGCCCACCGGGAACGGCGGCCCGACGGCGGGCGATTGGCGCGCGCTGCACGCGTGGCTGAGCCGGGCCGCCCAGCGCTAACCAGCCCCGGCCTGCCGGGGCGGAATCCGGCTTATCGTTTCGCGCGAAACTCGGCGAGCTTGACCGGCCGGCCCCGGTGTAGGGCCAGGTCGGCCGCAAAAAGGATTTCGTGGGTGGCCACCGCTTCCCGCAAACCAGTGAGCGGCATGTCCCGCCCTTGGGCCAGCGCCTCGAAGAACGCCTCGAACTGCGTTTGGTAGGGATGATCCGCCACGTCGCCCGAATCCACCGGTTGACAGGAAAGCTGGCTCCAATGGTGGCGGCTCAGCCCGTTGATCCGGTTCGAATGGAACTTGTTATCCAGCACACTGCCCTCGCTGCCGACCAGGTGCGTGTGAAAATAATACGGCTGCCAGCAGTCAATCACCGAAGCGCATTTGCCCACCTTGCCGTCGCGGAATTTCAGCAGGGTCACCGTCGTCGGCGGATACTCGTACGGCGCGTAGGTCGGGCTGGCCGATTTCGCGCCGTAACTGGCGACTTCCTCGACCGCGTCGCCCAGGCACAGGAGCAGCGCGTCCATCGCGTGACATCCGGCTTCCAGCAGGCTGCTCCCGCAATCTTTGATCGTGGTGCACCATTGGAATTCGCGGTACCACGGGCCGACGCCGTGGTAGTAATCCACCTCGCCGTAATGCAGCGTGCCGAGGAGGCCCTGGTCAATCAGGGCCTTGAGCGCGAGGAACTGGCTGGAATAGCGCAACTCGAAGCAGATGCAAAATTTCACGCCCGCCTTTTTCACGGCCCGTTCAACGGCGCGCACGTCCTTCCACGACAACGCCAGCGGTTTTTCGCAGATGATGTGTTTGCCCGCCTTGGCTGCGGCGATGACCTGCTCCGCGTGCAGCGCGTGGTAACTGCAGATGGAGACCGCGTCCACCTCCGGATCGCGCAGCAGATCCTCGTACCGGGTGAACGTCCGCAACGGGCCGCCGTGTTGGGCGGCGAGCGCCGCCGCATCCAACGGCCGCGAGGAACAGATGGCGGTGACTTGGGCGAGCGGACTGGCGTTGATCGCCGGGATATGGGCGAGGGCCGCCCAGCCGTAACCCACGATGCCGACTTTGAATCGCTTCATGCGGCAGGATTCTGTTTGCCTCGGCGCCGCCGTCAAGGCAAAGTCACTCCGGCGCGCCGGGTAAGCCCGCCCCCGAAAATGAACCACCTCTGAATCATGAGCAACAACGACACACACACTTCTGGAAAACTGGCCCTCCACGGCGGCCCCAAGGCCGTGACCACACCGCTGCCCCCCTGGCCGGCCTTTGATGACAACGCCCTCCGCGCCGTCGAGCAGGTGCTCCGCTCCGGCAAGGTCAATTATTGGACCGGCCCGCACGGCATGGAGTTCGAGAAACAATTCGCCGCCTGGCAGGGCAGCCGCTACGCCGTGAGCGTCGCCACCGGCACCGCCGCGCTGCACGTCAGCCTGGCGGTGCTGGGCATTGGGCCGGGGGATGAAGTCATCGTGCCCAGTTACACGTTCATCGCCTCCAGCTTTTCCATCGTGCAGGCCGGCGCGATCCCGCGGTTCGCCGACGTGAACCTCGACGATCATTGTCTCAGCGTCGAATCCGCCGAGAAGCTCGTCACCCCGCGCACCAAAGCCGTTATGCCGGTGCATCTGTACGGCAACGTCTGCGACATGGACAAAATTTGGGCGTTCGCCAAGAAGCACAATCTGTTTGTCATCGAGGACAACGCCGAGGCTTTCGGCGGTGTTTACAAGGGCCGGAAAACCGGTACGCTGGGCGACATTGCCGGCTGCAGTTTTTGCCAGAACAAAACCTTCACCACCGGCGGCGAGGGCGGCATGATCACCACGGACGACGAGGAACTCGCCTGGCAGGCGCGCAGTTTCCGCGATCACGGTTACGACGTGAAAGAACGCCTCAACCTCCTGGCGCTGGAGCAGAAACTACCCTACATCCACAACCGGGTCGGCTGGAACTACCGCATGACCGAGATGCAATCGGCCATCGGTCTCGCCGAATTGCAGCGCATGGATGCCTGGAACATGCCGGCGCGCCGCCGCAACGGCCGCATCCTGCTCGACGCCCTCGCGCCGCTGCCGCAGGTCAAGTTCGCGCCCATTGACACGCCCGACCGCCAGAACGGTTGGTATGTCTGCGCCTTCTCGCTCGACATCGAAAACATGGGCTGCACCATCCAGGAGTTTGTGACCGCCGCCGCCGCGGAAGGCGCGCCTTGTTGGAAGGTCTTCTGGCCGCAATGCCACACCGAAAAGGCGTTCCAGGAAAAGCGGGGATTCGGCAACTCCGGTTTCCCCTTCACCTCGAAGGAATACACCGACGCCGCCAGCGTGGATTACACGCAAGTGGACGTGCCCAACGCGCGCTGGCACGAGCAGCACACGTTCACCTGTTTTGCCTACCCGACCTACACGGAGGAAAACATGCGGCAAATCGCCGCCGCGTTGGTGAAAGTCATCAAGGCGTTCAGTTGAACGAACCCATGCGGCGCCCGCGACTCCACCCGCTTTTGCCGGGCCTCCAAACCCCGGCCGTCGGTTCCCGCCGACGGCCGGTCGTCCCGGCGGCTGGCGGGAGCGCTGGCGAGCGGGGCCGTCCCGGTGACGCGCGTGCCCTCCTTTTGGAAACCACCCACTGTGACTTGTTGATCCCATGAAAAAACGCAAAGTGAACTTCGGCGTCATTGGCGCGGGCGGCATTGCCCGGCGCAAAACCATCCCCGGCCTGTTGCGGGCCAAAAACTGCCGGCTCGTGGCGGTGATGGACCTGCAGCACGCGGATCAGATCGCCGCCGAGTTTGGCGTGCGCAAAGCCTACGACAGCGACGCCGCGCTCCTCGCCGATCCGGAAGTCGAGGCGGTTTACATCGCCTCGCCGGCGAACTGCCACGCGCGCCAGATCAAGCTCGCCGCGGCGGCCGGCAAACATGTGCTCTGCGAAAAACCGCTCACCCTGACCCTCGCCGAGGGCCGCGCCGCGGTGGCCGCCTGCCGGCGCCACCGCGTTTTCCTGCAGGAAGGGTACATGATGAAGTTCCACGGCGCGCACCAGCGCATCAAGACACTGATTGACGCCGGCAAACTCGGCACCCTGGTTTATCTTCGCGCCCAGCTTTCGTGTTGGTATCCGCCCCTCCCCGGCGCGTGGCGGCAACACCCGAAGACCGGCGGTGGCGGGGCGCTGATTGACATGGCCACGCACCTCTACGATTTGCTCGCCTATTTCGCCGGGCCGATCAAACGGATCGTCGCCTTCACCGGCCACCTGGTTCAGCGTTATCCCTCCGAGGACGCCTCCACCACGCTCATTGAGTTCCAATCCGGCGCCCACGCCACGGTGGATTGTTTCTTCTGCATTCCGGATGCCGCCAGCCGCACGCGCCTGGAGATTTACGGTTCGCAAGGCGCGCTGCTCAGCGAAGGTACCATCGGCCAGGGCCAGGGCGGCGCCTTGGAAGGCATCTTCGGCCTCGGCGACGCCGGCTACGACGCGGTGCAAAACAAGAATGTGGCCCGCCAGTTCAAGCCGCTGAAGTTCCCGGCCATCAATCCGTACACCGCCGAGTGCGCCTACTTTGCCGACTGCATTTTGCGCCACCAAGCCCCCGCGCTGAACGATGCGGCCAACGCGCTGCGGATTCTGAAGCTGACCGAACAGGCCTACGCCTCGAACCGCCGCTGCCGGTAAGACCACCACGCTGGATTATCCGGCACGGGGCCTCACCCGAAGCCCCGGGTGCTCCCGCGGGGTTCGACGGAAATATCCGGCGGATGCAGATTCGCGGCTTGGCACGATGACCGGGGCCGCTTACGGTAGCCGGGTGACTGGATTCTTGCGATTCGCGGGCGTCATCAACGCCGCCGTGTGGCTGGGAGCGGCCGTGTTGTTCACCTTTGGCACGGGACCCGCCGTGTTCTCGGAGGACATGCGGACCCTGCTGGGGCCGGCCAACTTCCCCTATTTTTCCGGCGCGGTGGCGCAGGTGTTGATCGTGCGCTTTTTCCGGTTGCAACTGATCTGCGCCGTGATTGCCCTCACACAGTTGTTCGCGACCTGGCTGTATTTGGGCCGGCCCCCGGGACGCTTCACGGGCGGGTTGCTGGCGGTGGTGCTGGCGCTGGGGTTGGTGATGGACTTCGGTTTTCAGCCGCACATCAAAAAACTGCATCGGACCCAACACGCCCCCAACCTCCCGGTGGAACGCCGCGAAGCCGCCGCCCGCTCGCTGCGTCTCTGGCACCGGCTGGCGCAAGGCACCCATTGCTGTCTGTTGATCGGCTTGACCGTTTATCTGTGGCGGGTGGCGCATCCCGCCGATCCCAGCCGCTCCCTGCAACCGCGCCTCCGCTTATCCTGAGCCCCGCGCGCTCACGCGGCGGGGAGCGGGCGATTTCCCTCCGCTCTCCCATCAGACAAACAGGGGTTGAGGGTTCGCGTCAGCAGCCGGATTGAATTTTCCGCTTGCCCCGGTTCTTCGGCCGGGATAGTCTCTTTCGCGGAAAGCCGACGGCCCGTTGGCGAATCGGCAGGTGGATCAGATCTCAAATACTATGAACCGGAAAATCTCGCAACGCTTGGCGTTCACCCTCACCGAACTGCTCGTCGTGCTGGCAGTTGTCGCGTTACTCATTGTCATGCTCCGGCCCGCCCAGGCGATGACCCGCGCCGGCGCGATGCGGATCTATTGTGTCAATAACTTGAAGCGGATCAGCCTGGCCTTCCGCACCTGGGCCAGCAACCACCAAGACCGCTACCCCTTGAAGGTGGCCAACACCTTCGGGGGCGCGGCGTCCTACTACAATGCGGCGAACATGACCTACTACACCTATTCGGTGCTGTCCAACGAGTTGAACACGCCCAAAGTTGTGGTGTGCCCCGCGGATGCACGCACGGCCCGGACCAACTTCATGACCACCGGTGCGCTGGCGGACTTCGTCAATAACCTCGCCATTTCCTATTTCGTGGGACGCGATGCGGATGAGACCCAGCCGCAGATGTTCCTGGCGGGCGACCGCAACATTGGCAACGGCCCGGCTTCGCCGCAGCAATACGGTTATTCGCCCAACTCTCCGAGCGTTGCGGGGATGATGGTGTCGCTCGGCACCAACCCGCCGGTCGTGTTGCAGTGGACCGACAAGATGCACCAAAAGAACGGCAACATCGTCTTGGCCGACGGCAGTGTGCAGCAGTTGACTTCTGCCAAGCTGCGCGAGCTGTGCCAGCAAACCGGCGACCGCAGCCCGAATGCGGGTACCACCCTGAGTCCCGGAGGCAACGTCTTGTTGATTCCTTAATGCGTGCTTTGGTCCGGAAACACGGTCCAGCACGCTGGGGCGGGTTTCCCGTTGGCACGGGAGGCCGTCAGCCCGAAATGCCACCACCTAACCGAAATCAGATCCGATGAAAACTAGCCGGCGAATATTGGGGCGCGTCACGGGGCTGGCCGTCGCCAGCCTTGCCTTTTCCGTTTCCGCGGGAGGGATCATCGCTTGGGGGGACAATTCCTCCGGGCAAATCACGGTCCCCCCTGCCGCGGCGGACGCCGTGGCCGTCGCTGCCGGCTACCGACACAGCCTGGCCTTGAAATCCGACGGGACGGCGGTGGCGTGGGGCACTTCGAGCGATGGCCTGAATACCGTCCCCGCCCCGGCCACCAACCTCATTGCCATCGCGGCGGGAGGGTACCACAAGCTCGCCTTGCGCGCGGACGGCGTCGTAGTGGCGTGGGGCACTTCCGGTAATGGCCTGAATACCGTCCCCGTCGCCGCCAGCAATGTCATTGCCATTGCCGCGGGGAACGAACATTCACTCGCGTTGCGCCGTGACGGACAAATTATTGCTTGGGGCAGTAACCTTTCCGGGCAAACCCGCGTACCGGCAGCCTGTACCAATGTGTCCGCCATTGCGGCGGGCGGGAGGGTCAGTCTGGCCTTGTGCGACGACGGATGGTGCTTTGTTTGGGGCGCGGGGGAAAGCGGCCGGATCTTTTCGACCACTGCTCCTATCGCGGCCATCGCCGCGGGCGAAAGGCAACAACTGGCTTTGACGGCCCAGGGCGAACTACTGGCTCATGGGGAGGGGTTACCGCCGGAGGTCACCAACCTCGTTGCGATGGCTTGCTCGGTAACCTACAGCCTGGGGCTGCGCGGGGACGGCCGGGTTCTGGCGTGGGGCGACAACACCTATGGACAAACCAATGTGCCGGCGGCGGCCAGTAACGTCGTGGCCATCGCGGCCGGCTATAGCCACTGTCTGGCTATCCAAGCGGATTCGCCAGCCCCTTGGATTCTGGAGCCGGTGGCCTACCGGCAGACGGTGATTTACGGCGAGCCCGCGCCCCTGTTCGCCCGGGCGGTCGGAGAAGGGCCGCTGCGGTATTACTGGCTGGCGGAGGGCGAGTGGCTGGCGGGCGTGGATGCCGCGGCGCCCAACCTTCCGGTGCTGATGGATGCCGGGAGCGTCCATTACCAAGTCGTGGTCAGTAATGCCTGGGGCAGCGTCACCAGCGCGGTCAGCCCGGTCTTCATTCAGCGGCCGGTCGTGCGAGTATGGGGCCGGGACAACCCTTATCGTCAGTCCCAGGCGCCCCCCACCGCCACCAATGTGCTGGCTGTGGCGGCCGGGGCAAATCACTGCCTGGTCCTGGACCACTACGGGACCGTTTCCGCCTGGGGCAAAGAGTTGCCGGGGCAGACCCGCATGCCGGCCGCCGCCACGAATGTCGTTGCGATTGCCGCCGGGGGGAATCACAGCCTGGCCTGCCGGCAAGATGGATCGGTGCTGGGTTGGGGGGATGGCTGGGCGGGGCAAACGAACATCCCGCCGTCCGCGACCAACGTGATCAGCCTTGCCGCCGGCTGGGAACACAGTCTGGCGCTCCGCGCGGACGGAACGGTCGCGGCCTGGGGCAACGACCAGTGCGGCCAACGGGAGATTTCCCATATCGGGGGCGGCATCATCGCCATCGCGTCCGGGCAGTGGCACAACCTCGCCTTGCGCGCGGACGGGACGGTGGTGACGGCGGGATTGGATTACGCCATCCCCGAAAGCGTCAGCAACGTGGTGGCGGTGGCGGCGGGCTGGGAGCATTGCCTGGCGCTGCGCGGCGATGGCTCGGTGGTGGCTTGGGGCGACAATGCTTACGGGCAGTGTGATGTCCCGGCGGCGGCGACCAATCTGGTCGCCATTGCGTGCGGCGACTTCCACAACGTTGGCTTGCGCGCGGATGGCTCGATGCTGGCCTGGGGCCGGGAGCATCGCGGGTCAACCATCGTGCCTCCGGGCGTCCGGGAGACGGCGGGGATTTCAGCCGGGGATGAATTCAACCTGGCCGTGCGGGGAAACGGAGCGCCGCACTTTGGCCGCCACCGGACCTCCATCACCGCGCCGCCGGCCAATCCGCTGGTCCTTTCGTTGACGGTGCAAGGGCAGCATCCCATGGCGCTTCAATGGTACCGCAACGGCGCCGCGATCGCCGGCGCCACCAACCGGTTTCTGGTGATCCCCCACGCGACACCCGCGCATTCGGGAAATTATACGCTCGAGGCGTCCAATGCGCTCGGGCGGGCCGACAGCGGTCCCCTCCAAGTAACGGTCACACCGGACGCCGGCTGGGTCAGCGGCGTCGCTGAGTGGCGCGAGTCGCGCTATGGACGGCCCCGCTTGGTTTCCGCCGGCCAGCCGGCCACCTGTGCGGTCGCCGCCGGCGCGTTTCACCGCCTGGCGCTGCGGACGGATGGCACCGTCGCGGCCTGGGGCAAAAACGTGGATGGACAGGCGGAGGTGCCCGGGGACGCAACCAACATTGTGGCGGTGGCGGCGGGGGGCGACCACAGCCTCGCGCTGCGGGCGGATGGAACCGTGGTCGGGTGGGGCCGGAATTGGGACGGGCAAACCGACGCGCCCCCGTCCGCAACCAACGTGGTGGCCATCGCCGCCGGTTGGGCGCACAGCGTGGCCCTGCGGGCGAATGGGACGGTCGTGGCCTGGGGGAACAATGCGT
>Ga0208694_1000222_pt1 | contig 90105 bp, 88 predicted proteins | sample AD_UKC078_MetaG_FD_184442 | JGI IMG/M metagenome (GOLD analysis project Ga0208694, IMG submission 184442) | Active sludge microbial communities of municipal wastewater-treating anaerobic digesters from USA - AD_UKC078_MetaG (SPAdes) (version 2) | ecosystem: Engineered > Bioreactor > Anaerobic >...
GAAAGTCCTCCTGTCAGTGTGGTAACTAACATTGTAGAACTTTCCTTTTTATTTGTTACCTATAAAAAACTAACGGTATCATCAATTTACTGTTTTTATCCGCATAATCTAAATAGGTATATAATAAACTTTGTTATGAAGAAAAAATCGGCTTTATCAGATAATACTTTTCGCCAAATTCTCGAGTTTATGGTTACGATAGCGGCGGTCGTTTTAATCTTGGTGGTTGTTCTTTCTAACCAGTCCAGTGGTGGGACTAACTCGAGTGAAGAAGACGCTCAAATCATGTACAACAACCTCACCCAAGTTATTGGCGAGAAATCCGCTCGTGAAATTGATAAACTTCTTTGTTTGAGTTTTGATTCCCAGGAAAAGAAGCTTCTCGCTGCCGCTTTGAGTGATGATAAACTCATCGATATTTCACTGGCAGTCGACTTTGCGAATATTCACGATTATCTTCCCTCTTTGCTCAATAATGATTTTGCAAGAGAACTACAAAGCGATGTCCTGACCCTTGATATTAACGACGAGGTTATATTTGATGGCGATGACTCCATCGAAAATATTGTCTATGAGGTAGCGATATATGGACCTGATACATATGGTTATGGAACATGTCTATCCACGGATGGAACATACACATCTTTCTACCATAAGGAATATGACAACTTGTCTAGTTCTTGGATAACCGACTCCGGAGATTCAATTACCTCTCATAGCGAAGGAGACAAAACTCTCTTTGAATTATATAAACTGATCCTTGGCGATTAGTGTTCGATATCAAAGAACTGCATTATACGGAGATTCAAACCTTGTTAAGATAACTTTTGAATCTTATGCTCATAAACTTGGGTATAAATTTATACCTTTCACAATAATCCAAAGTCCAGAGCCTGAGCATTGGTTTTTAATGAAAGAAAAAGAAAAGGGATATTAATATCCATATCCCTCTTTTTATTATCTGTCGTATTGCTTTTTCTTCCTTATAAAGAAGTAGGCAAATGTGACTGTCAGTCCGCCTCCTAACACAAGGAATAAGATGACCATCTTGTTTTGATAGACAGAATTATTGAGTTTTAAACCCTGAATATCTTGATACGGGTTGGCATCGCCGTTAGCATTTGCCCAGGCGAGATAGCGGGCACGAGCCGAATCGACTATCGAGTCACTACTATTTTGGAAATAAGATAGGGAGCCAGTTGTTAATGCAATCACTTGATACTTGATTGTGTAATATTTGCTCTCGCATTCGGGGGTGGAAATATCGCCGCCTGGGTAGGCGTTGATGCGGGTAGCAACGCTGATTGCGCCATTATGAGGGGCGGCAGTTGTTTTTTTAAAATCATTCTTGTTGTTATTAGTATCGATCGCTATCCCATTAGTGATTGTTCGAGAAATAGATTCAGTAGAGTTTGATGGGGCAGGGGCGGCATCGCCTTCATAGGCATTGGCCGTTCCAGCGCCAACAAAATCGACAACATTGGGGCTTGATGTGTCGGTTGGAACATCTTCCGTATTGGTTAGGGCAATTTTGAAATTGGATTGACCCATTGACGCGGTTCCAACTGCATCAGGAGTGGGTAAATCAAGAGAACCACCACTTCCAGCAGCTTCTTGAATTAAATAATAGCTGCGAGCAAGGATGACACCGTTCAATGCGACTCCTGAATTGAAATTACCAGCAGGAGCGGCGTAGAACACATAATAGCCATCCAAAGAAATATTGGAATAGGTATTGTTATATAACTGAATGAAGTCGTTTTTGTATGTAGATCCACCATTACCACCGCCTCCATAAGCTTGACTAATGACGATATCTGCACCAGTATAGCTCTTCACAGTAACACTCACATCTTGTGAGATGATTGCGGATTTTCCTCCGTAGGATGCGGTCACGCTAACTCTTGTGATGCTCGTGCTGTTCGGGAGGACTGGGTTATATGACCAAGAAACCTCATCGTTAAATTCTTCACTCAACGAATCATCGAAATAAGCAATCACTTTGAGACCGGTTGGATTCCAAGATTCATTCGTGAAATAGTTTGTTTTAGCCATTGAACGAGAAATATCAAGGTTTAAAATTTCTGGAGTATAAACATCGATGGCAATCTCTTGAGAAAGATAAGTTGAACCACCTAAGATGGTTGGATAACGAGCGGTGAACTTAATGGTTTTATCAGTTGAGAGTGGTTTTGTAATATCCCAAGCAACATCTCTTCCAGAAAATCCGGCACCTGTGCCAGTACCGATTTGCGCATAGAATCCAGTGTTAAATTCGACTTCGCCATTTCTCACGACTTCGACAGTAAATTCAGAAAGTTTTAAAGAGCGATAGGTCGAGAAGGAAGTAATTTCTGCCTCAACGGAGAGAGAAGTAATGGCTTGGTTACCCCAAATTGCGTCTGCATAGTTTGGACGATCGATAAAGGGATTGCGGTTGCCTTGATAGGTAGCAACTTGGTTGTTGCGGCGGGTTTCTAAAGAATCCACTCCGTCGGAATTATGCCAGTCGAGTAAAAGTTCCCAAGCAGCTTCTTCGGTGCCTTGGGGGGTATTAACAATATTGGTGATTGATAAGGTGCCAAAATAGGAGGCTAATCCATGTGAGCCATTCGTGGTTCCACCGATAAGTGAGTAGGTGTTGTAATGGACATAGAGGTACATGATAATGCGAGCAACATCACCTTTGACAGAGTCGAGAGGTTCGAATATATCGTCTTCTTTCCATCCGCCGATGGCGACATTGGCATTATTGGCGTCTTCGTAATATTTAGCGGTCGAAGCATTGTGAGGAGTGACAATTCCATAAGGAGAATTGTTGCGGGTGCTGTTCAATCCACTTTCGACGGGACGGATGTGATGTAAATCACTACCTCCGCCAGTTTCTCCCCAAAGTTCAGTGCCTTTGACGGCTAAATCAGTCCGAGTTAAGCTTTGACACCAGACGTGTTCGCGATTCCAAGTTCCTTGGGCACCACCACCCCACGCCTTGTCAATATCGGTTTGAGAATAGAATTCGATTGTCTTATTTGCGTTATTTGGATTGCCGTCAGTTGCGTAGACGTAATTGGCATTGCTACAGTCAGAATAAGTCGTATAGGTTTGATGTGTATTGACCATCAAATCGTGAAGTTGGCCCATGAGAGCGGTTCCGCTTCCAGCGTTGATGCCATTGTAATAGGTTTCACGATTGGTCGAATGATTACCAACTGCAGCGCGGGTTTCAACTTCCTCAGAACGAGCCGACAAGAACCCTGGCGCCCCGAAGCTAACTGCTAACAGGGCACTTAATGTGAACAAGCGTAAATATTTTTTCATAATCTCGTACCTAAATCAAATTTATGTTATACAATTGTATAAGTAAAAACAATAACGACAAAGAAATCCTATTTGTAGAGATAAAATAATTTTAAACTTTCCTCTTTAAGAGTGCCTAGAGAAACGTGCCTTAATCAAGCAGCTCATAAAAATATTTACCTTGAATTGAAACATCCTGGCAACTTTTTATCTTCAATAAGACCTGATAGTTTTACAGTGCTGCATCATTTTTTTATTAGCCCTATGATACCTTCATTATATTTACTCTTACAGGCTTTGAATGAGAGCATGATTTTGCGATACTAATTATATTTTTAAAGAAACTAAGCAAATCAACGGAATTAAAAATTGAGTCTCAGCAAAATAACATATAGGTTAACTATAATAATCATGTTATTCACTTTTTTTCATCTACGAATTTTTGAAAATCTAGAGCCTCATTTAAAGTTTTGAATTTTCCAAAGAAGAATTCTTCTCCCATCGCCTCGGCAATGTCTGGAGAATAGAAACCATGCTCAAAAAGTTGATCTTTATACTTTTCTTTAATTTCCTGGAAAGAATGAATGTACCGATAACGTGCTTTTCGATCCACTGAAATCGCCACAAAATGTTCATTATTTGTGTCAATATCGGTTTGATTGTCAATAATTACATCTGCATAAATGTCGTAGTAAGAAGCATTCAAAGCTGCTTGAAGAAGGTCTGGAGTATTGCCTCCGGGTGATCTCATATTGCATTCGAGAGCGATAATCTCTCCTCTGTTTGCCAAACCAGGTTTATCTTCAGTTAAACAGAAGAACTCGATATGAAAGCATCGTTTGGAAATACCAAAAGACCTGACAACTCGCTCGCCCGTTTTGCGAAATTCATCCGGAATATCAACTTGTGCAAAATAGTGTAAATCGCTATCTCTAAATTTTATCTCTGCGATTGGCTTTGGAAAGGTTTCCTGCAAAGCGATTACGACATTGCCTTCTTTGCCGCAGATTCCATCAAACGAAACAATGTATCCTTCGAGAAATTCTTCAATGATATATGTATCAGAAAGCTTCTTGACAAAGAAATTCTTCAAGTCGCCCTCATCTTTGATTTTGTATGTTTCCATGGCCCCAACCCCGCAATCAGGCTTTGCGAAAAGCGGATAACCAACCTTTCGAGCAAAGGATTTCGCGTTTTCAAAAGTATCTGACAAAATGTAGCGTGCCGTCTTTACACCAGCTTTTTGGAAGTAACCTTTCATTTGACTTTTATATTTAATCTTTTTCATCTCTTTTGGAAGAAAACCAGTGGTGACACCAGCATACTCTCTTAGAATGGCGTCGTTTTGTAGCCACCACTCATTATTAGATTCAATAAAGTCAATGAATCCATATTTATCTTTGAGATAGGAAACAGCTTTTTTCATCCATTCTAAGTTAGATAAATCGCTGACGTAACAGTATTCCGTAAGATTATTTTTTAGTTCATCGTTGAGTTGATCATATAGCTCATCGCCAATTCCTAAAACCCTCACCCCTCGGCCAGCGAGAGATTTAACGAAGCGGGAGTAAATTTTTGGGAAGTTCGGAGAAATGAAAACGAAATTCATAATTAAATATATTAATAACTTATTTTATAAAAATAAAGACTTGATACCATTTCTAGTCAAGCAAGCTCATTAATTTTTCTCCAATTTCTATTACACTAACCTATTAAACTTGTTTGCTAATTAGCCAAATATCGTAAATAATGAATATAGTAAAACCAAAAGGAGAAATATTATGTCACAAAAATTTTATCGCTGTGCAAAATGTGGCAACATTGTCGCTATCGTTAATGTTGATGGTGTCAATCCAGTCGTCTGCTGTGGCGAAACCATGAAAGAATTAGTCCCTAACACCAGCGAAGGCGCCGGAGAAAAGCACCTTCCCGTTATTGAAGTCAAAGGTAATCTCGTCCACGTTAAAGTTGGATCTGTTGAACACCCAATGATCGAAGCTCACTACATTCAATGGATTTCAATTGAAACCAAACAAGGAAATCAAAGAAAAGTATTAACTCCTGATGTCAAACCAGAAGCGTTGTTTGCACTTGTTGAAGGCGACGAAGTCCTCGCCGCATACGAGTATTGCAACCTTCACGGTTTGTGGAAAACAACCTTATAATCAACTAATCACAAAATGAAAAATAGGGCCGCCGGCTCTATTTTTTTAATCTCGTTAGGTGTTTAAGATGGTATTTTTCAATGAGCTCTAACGCTCTTGCATAGTTGACACGATGGAAAGTTTCGGGTCGATGAGCATCAACCCCGACATAGACTTCGATATTATACTCACTAGCGATGCCCCAAAAATCTTCATTTGGATAAGAAAGTTTTTCGGGGGAATTGAATAAAACAGACGTTCCGAAATTTATCTCAAGAGGGATATGAAGTCGTTCCGCCGCCTCGCATATTCTCCTTGCGCATATCTCAAATCCTTCGTTGAAGGTCTTGCATGGAGTGATGAAGATATCGGGATGAGCGACATAGGCGAACAGCCCAGTTTCCACCCCTTTAATTAGATCATCAGTGTATCGCTTAATTCTTTCGTGAGGGCAATTATCATAGAGATACCAATGCCAACCGTTGCCATCATAAAAACAATGCTGACCAAGTATTAAATATTCAATGCCATGTTTTTTAAGTTCGTGATAATAATCGATTTATTCAGGGAAGTATTCGCATATCAATAACTTCCTTTAGCAGCTCTTGCTTGACGTTCCATTACTTCGATTGCAGTCTTTTCAGATATTGCGCTAGTGTCTGACGAATCATGGAATGCGGCTATTGCATCTCCTGTCAACTTCCATTCCCTATCTTCGGGCATAAATTCTTCGGGAACACTGTCAACCCGTCTAAACAACTGCTTCGTCACTCTGTTTTGTCTGTAATATATCATCTTTCTTCCTCCTTAGCGTTTCCGCTACGATAAGTATGAGTGTGGTAAGAATAATGAATTTTCATCTTGTAATAATTTATAGATATATAGAGCTTTTTCAAGTTATATTTTGGCCGGACTGAATATTGTTTCCAAGAAATTTTCAAAAATAGTCAAAAAGTAATGAGCAATTAAGGAGACTATTCGAGACATAGGCGACAGACGGTATCTCGCTATAAATGGTCGTTGTTTTATGCAATTAGCACGCAAAAGGATTTTTGCTAATTTGCCCTCTCGTGATTAATAATTTTCTAATCTTTAACTGATGGTTTCTAAACTTTTTCTAAAGTGATTTACCCTATATCAAAAAAGCACGTTGAAAAGGCATAAAATACAGCACAAAAAATCGGTTAGTAAAGACAAACAAACTTATCTATCATACAGTGTCTAATTTTTCCATTTTTTGGTTTTATAATATCTATTATTTCTTATATGATAATTGCACAAGTGTCATAGCAATAAATAATGCCCTATTTCACTTAATATCATTAAAAACGTGAATGCGTTTTTCTATCACCTAAAACAAGGAGAGCTTTTTTATGTTACAAGTCAAGAAAAGGGATGAGTCCCTACAGCCATTTAAGATTGAAAAAATCGGCAGCGCGATTGAGAAGGCCTTTATGGCGGAACACAAATTCTTCAACCGCGACATTATCGAAATGTTAGCCCTTCGCGTCACCGCGGATTTTAATAGCAAGATAAAAAATGAAACTATCAATATCGAGGACATTCAAGATAGCGTTGAAGTCGTTTTGATTCAAGCTGGCTATGTCGATGTCGCAAGAAGTTATATCATTTATCGCAAGCAGCACCAACAATTACGCGAGATTAGAGCTACGAATCTCGACTACAAGAACGTTATTAATAATTATATTAAAATCGCTGACTGGCGCGTGAAGGAAAACTCCACGGTTACCTATTCGGTCGGCGGTTTAATTTTGTCTAACTCAGGCGCGGTTACTGCGAACTACTGGTTGAGCGAAATTTACGATCCAGAAATAGCCAACTCCCATCGAGTAGCTGACATTCACATCCATGACTTGTCAATGTTGACTGGCTATTGCGCTGGATGGAGCCTCAAACAGCTCATTCAGGAAGGTTTGGGAGGCGTGACGGGCAAGATTACCTCTTCCCCTGCAAATCACCTCTCAACGCTATGTAATCAAATGGTCAATTTCCTCGGTATCATGCAAAACGAGTGGGCGGGCGCACAAGCCTTCTCGAGTTTTGATACATATCTTGCACCTTTTGTGAAGAAAGACAATCTCACCTATAAAGAAGTCAAACAATGCATTCAATCCTTTGTTTACGGCGTTAACACTCCATCTCGTTGGGGAACTCAAGCGCCATTTAGTAACATTACTCTCGACTGGGTCGTTCCCAACGACATGGCCGAACTCAATTGTATTGTCGGGGGTAAAGAGATGCCCTTCAAATATAAAGATTGCGTTAAGGAAATGGCGATGATCAACAAAGCCTTCATTGAAGTGATGATTGAGGGCGACGCTAATGGTCGTGGTTTCCAATACCCAATTCCCACCTACTCCATCACTAGAACATTCGATTGGAGCGAAACAGAAAACAACAAATTACTCTTTGAAATGACGGCGAAGTATGGGACTCCATATTTCTCTAACTATGTTAACAGCGATATGGAACCAAGTGATGTCCGTTCGATGTGCTGCCGTTTAAGACTCGATCTAAGAGAACTTCGCAAGAAATCTGGCGGATTCTTTGGCTCTGGCGAATCAACTGGCTCAATCGGTGTCGTCACGATCAATATGCCACGCATTGCTTATCTCGCTGTTGATGAAAAAGATTTCTATTCACGTTTAGATAAGATTATGGATATTTCCGCCCGTTCTTTAAAAGTTAAGAGAAATACTATCACTGCTTTACTTGACGCCGGCTTATATCCGTATACAAAACGTTACTTAGGCACTTTTAACAACCACTTCTCTACGATTGGATTAGTTGGCATGAATGAAGCTTGCTTAAATGCTCGATGGCTTAAAAAAGACATCTCTCATCCAGAAGCGACTGCTTTCACAAAAGAAGTCCTCAATCACATGAGGGAAAGATTATCTGATTATCAAGAAATGTATGGGGATTTATACAATCTTGAAGCGACACCTGCAGAATCAACTGCGTACCGCTTAGCGAAACATGACAAGGAACAATTCCCCCATATCATCACCGCCAGTGAAGAAGGACATACTCCTTACTACACCAATTCCTCTCACTTACCAGTGAGTTTTACCAGTGACGTCTTTAAAGCTCTTGATATTCAAGATGGTTTACAAACTCTTTATACCTCTGGAACTGTCTTCCACGCTTTCCTTGGACAAAAGCTTCCAAGCTGGAAATCGTGCATGAACCTTGTAAGAAAAATCGCGGAGAACTATCATATACCTTACTATACGATGTCTCCGACCTACTCCGTGTGCAAAGAACACGGCTATTTGACCGGCGAACAGTTCGTCTGTCCTCACTGCGGCGAGAAGACAGAGGTCTACTCCCGCATTACCGGATATTATCGCCCAGTCCAAAACTGGAATGATGGTAAAGCAGAAGAATACAAGAACCGTGAAAAGTATGACATCGCTCATAGTAAACTTACTCATACTATCCAAATGGATAAAGAAAGCGAGCATACAGAAAAAATGAAACCTACTCTAAAAGAAACTCTTCTTTTCTCCACCAAGACTTGCCCTAACTGCAAGATGGCCAAGATGTTATTAGACAAAGATCACATTGCATATAAGGTTATTGATGCCGAAGAAGAGCGTGAATTAAGCGAACAATACAACATCATGAAAGCCCCAACCCTCGTCGTTCCTAATGGAGACGGATATGATGTTTATGAGAATGCTTCAAACATCAAGGGCTATATCGAAAGTTTGAAACATGGTGCATGATGTCCTAATCATCGGCGGTGGACCTGCTGGCATGACCGCCGCATTATATGTGCTACGGAGTGGCAAGAATGTTTTAATCTTGGAAAAAGAAAACTTTGGTGGCCAGATTGCGACCTCTCCTCGCGTTGAAAACTACCCCTCCATCAAAGCGATTTCCGGAATCGAATTATCCGATCAAATGTTCAGTCAAATTACTGAACTAGGTGCGGAGTTTGAACTTGAAGAAGTGACCGGAATGGTCAAAGAAAACGGAATTTTCAAAGTGACAACTAACTATGGTGAGCATTTAGCTAAAGCGGTCATCATCGCAAACGGCGTGACGCATCGCCATATGAATCTTCCAAACGAAGATAAGTTAACTGGCAAGGGCATTTCTTTCTGCGCAGTATGTGACGGAGCATTTTATAAAGGCCAAGATACATATTTAATCGGTGATGCCAACACAGCACTACAATACGCATTGCTACTATCAAATTATTGTCCGAAAGTGCATATGTTTACTTTGTTCGATAAGCTTTTTGGAGAAGAAATTCTTATCGATAAAGTGAAGAACACCGAAAACATTATCATCACACCATGGATGAACCTAGTAGAGTATAAAGGCGATAGCGAATTAACCGGTCTAATCTTTGAGAATACTAAGGATCAGACTATCCACGAGTACAAGACAAACAACGTGTTTATCGCTATTGGTCAATTACCCCACAATGAAGTATTTGAAGATTTGGTTGAACTCGATAAAGGATTCATCATTACCGACGAATACATGAAAACTAAAACGGAAGGTCTCTACGCCATTGGGGATACAAGAAAAAAGTCTGTTCGCCAGCTGGTAACAGCCACAAATGATGGAGCGATTGCTGCTCTTGAAGCAGTTAAATACATCGGTTAATAGCCGCGAAAATCAACATGTTTAACAAATCTTTCCAAGATTCTTTGAAATTTTGTAGCGATTTCGAAAGGGACTTCATGGAGTCCTTTTTTAATGACTCCTTCTCGATCGACAAACTTTTGCAAAAATAAGCGCTCAGAACCTTGGATTAGTTCTCCGAGTTCTTCGACACTTTCCTCGGAGTGATATTCTGCGACCAAAGTAGTACGGAACTCGTAGGGGACATTATTATCCTTCAATATATTGATAGATTCAATAATAGTGTTTATATTTACTGATAAGACTCCACACGTTTCGGGATACAGTTTCAAACTATTTTTAATATCCATCGCTATATAGTCTAATAGGTTGTTATCGATGAGATCTTTTAAAGTTTTTGGATGGGTTCCGTTGGTGTCTAATTTTACTAAAAAGCCGAGTTCTTTTATAGCCTTGATTCTATCTTTTAGCTCAGGCATTAATGTCGGTTCTCCGCCCGAGATGACGACCGCATCTACTAGACCCCTTTTCGTTTTTAAGAAGTCAACGATTTCGGAGAAGGGAATCTCCTCGCGACTTTTTAAAACCGTTTCTCCATTGTGGCAAAACGGACAACGAAAATTACAACTTGGTGAAAACAAAACTATTGAGATGTAGTTATCGAAATCCAAGAGTGAAAAGGTATCAATTCCAACGAATTCCATTGTGTTACCATTATAGACATATCACGCTAATTAGTCATTCTTTTTATATATAAAAAACTATGATATCAAAATGTATTTTGCTACAATAAGGGCATGGAAAAATTAATTATTAACTGGGACGAATATTTTATGGGTATTGCCCAACTTTCTGCATTAAGAAGTAAAGACCCAAGCACTCAAGTCGGAGCCTGCATCGTGGATGACGATAATAAAGTCGTCGCAATCGGATATAATGGGATGCCACGACACATTGATGATAATCAGCTATCATGGGAAAAAGGCGAAGGCCTCGACAGCAAATATCTCTATGTTTGCCACGCGGAAATGAACGCGATTCTCAACACGCGAAATGGGAGTGCTTTGCGCGGGTGTACTTTGTATGTATCCCTCTTTCCGTGTAACGAATGTGCGAAGGCAATTATTCAAGTCGGAATCAAAGAAATTGTTTATAAATTAAATAAATATGCGGACACGATCGCCATTAAAGCGTCGACCAAAATGCTCGCTTTAGCAGGAGTTAAAATTCGCCACTATGAAGGACGAGAATTAGATATTACGGTCAAAAAAGATGACAATTAGGGAATACATTAAATTACGCAAAGAAGAAATAAAAGACCTTGTCAATAAAATGGCAAGACCTCCTTTTTTGGTAATTGTTCAGATTAATGAGGATGCTGGAAGTATCGCTTATGTTAATGGAAAACTCAAAGACGCAGAAGAATTGGGCATTAGGGCTCAATTAATTAAACTTCCAGTCGATGTGAGCGAAGCAGACGTGATGCAAGTCATTTCCGGACTAAACCAAGACGAAGACGTCGATGGTTTTATCGTTCAAATGCCTCTCCCTGTTCAGATTGATGAACAAAAAGTTAAGCTAGCTATCGCCCCTTATAAAGATGTCGATGGTTTTCACCCCTTGAGCAAGCTCTCCCCCTGTACTCCAAAAGGAATTATGAATTATCTCCATCACGAGAATGTCCAAATTCTTGGTAAAAACGCAGTTGTGATTGGAAGAAGCAATATTGTTGGTAAGCCCATGGCTAAGTTACTGCTTAAAGAAAGTGCTAACGTCACTGTTCTACATTCTAAAACCTCGCTTGAAGATAAGAAGTTTTATATCTCGCACGCCGATATTATTGTCGTAGCGATTGGCAAATCTGGATATCTTGATCACGCCTTTACATACAAGCCTGATGCGATAATTATGGACGTGGGTATCACACGGGATGAAAACGGACTTCATGGCGATGCAGTCCCAAACCTTCCGGTCAAATTTCAAAGCCCTGTTCCGGGCGGAGTTGGATTATTAACCAGATTAACTTTATTTGAAAATTTATTAGAAATTGTAGGTGAAAAATATGGAATTTAAAATTGAAAACACATCAGTCTATGGGATTGAAAAAGCCTACAAAGCTTCAGGTAACCCAATGCGAACTGTAATTGATAATGGAGATGTTACTGATAAGGATCGTTTAAGAGCTCAAAAATTAGGTGGAGCGAGGAATGGTCTAGGTCATGATAATTTCCTTAAAGGCATCCTTGTTCAAATGGATGTTACCGCCCCTCTTTATTGGTGGAAACAAGCGCAGCGGTATCACTGGTTTGATTTCGTTTCGAGTCAATCGACAATGCATTGCTTGCTTAAATTCGATGTAAGAACCCAAGCTGTCAGTGACACTAATCCCGAAGTTCTTGATTTAGTCGAGAAATTAAAAGAAAAATACATTCAAATCCCTGATGATTCGCCGGAAAAAGTCAAAAAGTGGCGCGAATTAGTTGCTTCTTTGCCGTGTGGTTTTTGCCTCGGAGCAACAATGACAACGAACTATCAACAGCTGAAAACCATGTATATTCAAAGACGCGCACACCGGCTTTCTGAGTGGCGTGATTTTTGCGCCTGGTGCGAGTCTCTTCCTGACTTTGTCGAACTCACAAACGTGAAGAGTTTATAATGGATTGTCCGTTTTGCATTATTAGAGAAAAAAACGCCTTACTTTTTGAGAATGATTTTGCGTTTGCAATATTGGATCATTTCCCTGTTTCAGACGGCCATGTTCTCATTATTCCAAAACGGCATGTGAAAACTTATTTTGATTTAAATCCCAATGAAGTTACCGCCATTAATGAGATATCTTTGAAGGTTAAAGAATACCTCGATAAAAAATTACACCCCGATGGTTATAATGTCGGTTTTAATTGTGGTCAAGAAGCTGGCCAAACTATTATGCATTGCCATATGCACATCATCCCTCGTTACAAGGGAGATTGTGAGTCTCCTCGAGGTGGAATCCGCAATATTGTTCCGAACCCAAAAACAAAGTATTAGTAATTACGAATTTCCTGATACAGTTCCTCTAACTCTTTTTTGCTCAAGATTTTTGGCGTTGGATAAAGGGGCACCGCTTCTTTGTATGCGTGAGAAGCAAGTTTTGGAATATCGACTTCCTTAATAATATCTTTAAAGCGGTTATTGATTCCCATATCAGAGTTTAACTTCTCGATTTCGGAAATAAACCATTCCGCTTTTTCTTTCTTTGAATTGAAAGCAGGACAATGAACAATATCAGCAAGCTGTGCGAGTGATTTATAGACAGATTTTCCGTACTTTTTCAACACTATCGGAAGGATGATGGCGTTGGCGTATCCATGAGGTACGTTGTAGATCGCTCCCAAACCGTGAGCAAGGGCGTGAACAGAACCCACATAAGCACGAGTAAAAGCAACACCCGCTTGGTAAGCGGCGATTTGCATATTAGATCGGTGAGTAAGATTATCTCCAGTGACTGCCGCTTGTTTAATGTTTTCAAAAATTAATTTAACCGCTGAGCGAGCGTATTTCTTGGTTTTCACTGTATTGGCCTTTCCAATGTAGGCTTCGACTGCATGCGTCAACGCATCCATGCCAGTCGAGGCGACAAGATTGTTTGGTAATTTAGTTAACAATGTATAGTCAAGTAACGCAATGTTTGGAACCAATTTGGGATCGTTGATGCTGTACTTTTCTTGATGTTCTTCATCGGTTACAACCGCCGCTAAAGTCGCTTCGCTTCCCGTCCCTGCAGTTGTTGGAATTGCGATGAATAATGGTAGACGATGTTTTAATTTTAGAAGCCCTTGCATTGATCTGACGTTTTGTTTTGGATTTGCGCTTCTTGCCCCAATCACTTTCGCACAGTCCATCACTGAACCTCCGCCGATTGCAATAATACAGTCACAACGCTCCTCAAGATATACTTCTAGGCCTTTCTCGATGGTGGTGATTCGGGGGTTAACCTCAACTTCATTAAATAAAGCAAACGGGAAATGTTTCATCACTAAAACGGTGATTAATGGATCAATAAGTCCAATGTTTGAAATCGTTTGATCGGTGACAATAAGAACCTTTTTCTTTTTCTTGCTTGTCAGAAGTTCTGGGATTTGACTGACGGCTTCAGGACCGACGAGAACCTCCGGCTCCCGTATCTTGAGAAACAAGGTAAAAAAGTATATAATCTTTTGGTAGATTCTAATAAAAATTACTTTTATTGGGTTCATATTTATCAGCCATCATTTACAAATTTAATCATATCACTATTTACTTGTTTTGATGTTTATTATAATGAAATAAATCTTACATATTTAAGGAGAACACAATATGGCAACAACCGAAGAAGGCTTTGACATACAAGAGACTATCCCTGTCACACCGGAAAAGCGCGCAAAAAAGAAGAAGAAAGGAAGAGGTCTTATTGCCCTTTTGATTGTCTTCCTCATCGTAATTGTTTTGCCGGTTGCGACCGTTTTTGGTCTTTTTTATGATTCAACTAGAAACCAAATTAATGTTGATCCTAATGTAGAAATTAGCGAGATGTTTAACAAAACTCTCGTTAACTCTCTTGATAATACAACTGATCCAGGGGATGAAAGAGTTGAACTCGTCATCACTCAAGACGATTTAAACCAAGTACTATATGCAGTGACGGATTCCTTAGATGGTTATGCGAAAAAGTTGGTTCCCCAAATCGATATCAAAATTAATGGTGAGAAATATGATTTTTACATTAATTTAAATCTCTCATTCTTCAAGACAAGAGTTATCATCAAAACTCTTATTACTGAGGATGAAGATAATAACGCTTTTGTCTTTCAAATTAAGGATATTGCGATTGCCCGTCTCCAAGGTCTCGCTTCATTTACCGCGAGTATAATTTCAATGTTTTTGACAGACGATAACATCGAGAGCATGTTTGGTGATTTCCTAAATCTCAGTGTCAGTTTAAAAGACAGAACAATAACATATCCAGTTACCGATTTAATCAATGATCTCAAAAATCTTGCGGGAATGGGTGGCTCAAACCAGCTATATTTCTCCCTGATCCAAGAGTTGGTTGACAAGGAGGTTATCACTTTTGATTTTGATGATCGTATTCAAACCAAACTTTCTTTAACCCAATTAATGACGAACGACCATGTCGATGGTGGTTATAACCTCAATTTAACCAGCATCTTTGATGCGGCAGCGGCGGACACGAAAACCAAAATTGAAGCCGGGACTCTTGATGCCAATGACAGCACAGCTATCAAGACTAATTTCGACGATTATGTCGACGCAAATGTGGCTATTCCGCCGAGTGATTCACCGGGCGAAATAATGCTTGATAACCTCGTTGATTTCTCTTCGTATACACCTCCTCAAATTGTTGACTTTAAGAATGGCGTGGACCCAACTCTAACTTATATTACTGAACCTGAATTAAACGGATTCTTAGCGAACATCGATTTCGTTGGCACTAGTTTCTTAGTCACATCGTATGATGGCGAAGACGCCAAAGTGCAGTACATTGTCATCGATAATCTCTTTAGTAACTTTATTTCTAACGCCGAAGGAGACTTCATATACTTTGGTGTTGGCTTAAACGTTAATGGGACTGAAACTTATGTTGTTTTCGCCACTGAATATGACTCAGGCGCCGAGCCGGTTTACGGTTCAATTAGCATGAAATTTGTCACTCGCCAAATATTCTTTGGTGAAGTCTTAACCTTTGATTCATCTGTTACAACAATCTCTGAATCGGAAGGCGAACTTATAGCGGCCTTATTCGAAATGTTAAGTGATGCCTTATCCGGCATCGAAACAATGAGTATTAATGAAGATGATTTCTCCATCAATTTTTCTTTTACCTTCGATTCTGTAGTTCAAAGCGCGATTGATATTATCGAAGCAATTCCGCCAACAGGCTCTGCTGTTCCGGCTTTCGAAGCTGACGCTAATATCGACAGCAGCACCGGCAAATTAAAAGTAGTCTGGCAAAACGATTAGCTAATTTTGTCAAAAATGCCTTTTCAACAAAATTGCAGTTTTTATTAAATGTTTTCGTTTACTTTTTAGTAAAAAGGTTCAAATGTTTTAACAAATAGAATAGAATAAAAAAGCACTAGGTTATCTATGATGAAACATAACAAAAAAACAATTATTAGTTTAGTGTTAGTCTCGATTCTCACCGCTTGTGGATCGACTCCTTCTTTAACTATCAATGAAGGAAACGCTATCGCTACTTCCATTAGACTGTATCAGCAGAGCGAAAACTTCGAAGCTCCAAACGCCTTTCATATTAAACGAACAACCGAAGAGGTAATTCCACTGAGGGCTGATACCATTCGAAGGACAGAAAGAGACATCATTGTCGATGTAAACCACCATTATTTTTACGACAAAAACAAAACCCACAACAAGAAAGATACAGGTGAAGAAACAATAGTCACCACAGAAACTTGGACCTATATTGATGTCGAAGAAGAGACTATTTATTTTGTCAATATTGGTGAGTCTGGGGTGAAAACATATAACACTTCGGCAATTAATGTCGAGGATGATGTGACATTTATCAATCTCCGCAATTCCTTCAGTGCTTCTTATCTTGAAAACAACCCTATCGGCAGACTAATTGATACATTTTCGATTACAGAATACACAGGGCCTACAACAACAATCACTACATCTATTTTTGGATTCCTAACTGATAATTTTTACTCCACTGGAACCGTAACAAAGAACCAAACTGATATTCGATCTGCTAAAGAAGGATCTCTCGATGTTAAATTAAACCTCGAACAAAAATTTTCATCAGAAATTAATTACAAATTCATTTTTGAAGCTTCCTTTTCGGATTACCTTCTCGATTATTATGATTATTTTGACATTGCTCAAAACCAATACACAAAAACACATGTATCAGTTTCTCGTTCGGTGAGCCATCACTATCCGGATTTAGAAGAGTTTGAAAACACCACCAATCTATAATTTACAAACACACGAATATAGGGCTAGCATATAGCCCTTTATTTTTTGTCCAAAGAATTGTGTATAATAACTTTAATATGTACCAGGAAATATTCGGTATTATTGACTCTTATTCTGTTATGATGGTCCTCGCTTTGGTGGCCGCTTTTGTTTTGCTTTACTTGTTTTTGCGATTCAAAAAGACAAGCAAAGCTGAATTGGTGGATATCGTTATCTGTGGTTCTTTCGCTATTGCCTCGGGGCTTATTTTTGCCATCCTATTCCAAAATTTATATAACTTTGTTCAAGACCCTTCTTCTTATCGCTGGACATGGGCGATGACCTTCTATGGAGGCCTATTCGGAGGCGTGGTTGGCTATCTTGCTGTCTATGCTTTATTTATTCGAAAAACCTCAAAAGGTGATATTGGCAAAGTACTCATCATTGCCCCGGCATGTATCACTATTGCTCATGCGATTGGACGTATCGGCTGTTTCCTAGAAGGGTGCTGCCATGGAATCGAAACAACAGAATGGTACGGCATGTATTTTCCGAGCGATGGAAAAACCTATATCCCGACTCAACTATACGAGGCCATTTTCCTTTTTGCTCTCACTGCCGTATTAGTTGTCCTCGCTTATAAAAAATCATATCGTTATAACTTTGTTATTTATGTTCTCGCTTACGGCGCGTTCCGTTTCCTTATCGAATTCATTCGCGGTGATGAACGAGGTGGATTCATCGGCATCTTCTCGCCGAGCCAAATCTGGTCAATCGTTTTAATCGTCCTCGCCGTCCCTTTATATTTTGTCTTGAAGAAATTTACCTCCAAGGGTCAAGAAAATGGAAAAGCGTAAATTTTTTGATTGGCTTTTAATTGTCTTTGTCTTTCTTTTTATCAACACTTTTCCCCTGAGCGATTTTATCAAAAACTTCTGGGTTAGCTTTGGGGTTTATTTAGCGATGAACATCGCTTTTTTGTTTTTTCTTTATTTTTATTGGAAGAAGTTTACCACCCTCAAGGTTTATCCTTTTAAACCCGTTAAAAAGAACCTTCTACTCTTTCTTCCGTTAGTGGTGGTATCCGCTTCTAACTTCGCCTATTTACTATATGTTCCCCAAGATATCGTTGGATCGGTGAGTTGGACCCTCCCCCTTTCGATGATCCTCACTGTTTTCACCGCTTTAAAAGAGGAAGCTATCTTCCGGCTACTGCTAATCCCTAATTTGAACATGGTGAAATCCCGTTTTTGGCGCGTCATCATCAGCGCAGCTATTTTCGGAGTTGCCCACATCACAAATTTCCTCATCACTTTCGATCCGCAATACCTCATCCAAATCGCCTATACATTCGGTTTAGGAATTGTTTTAGGATTCGTTTATGAATATGGCCGAAGTATCTCAATGTGTATCGGCTTCCATTTTCTATTCAATGTCATAAATGACACGATTTATAAATCAATCACAAATGGAATCAGTAATCTTCCCGCCTACTTTATCATCAACACAGCAGTCGCTCTCTTTGCTGGTCTTTATCTTTTGACGATTTATTTGATGGTAATAAAAAAAGAAAATCCGCAAGCGGATCTTCCTTTTATCAGAGTTGAATAATTCCACTCTACTCGAGCTCAAAAGCTCCGGTGTAGAGTTGGTAATACATGCCTTTTTGCGAGATTAAATCGCGATGATTTCCTCTCTCGATAATATCGCCATCGCTGAGAACCATGATCGCTTCGCTATTTTGAATGGTTGATAAGCGGTGAGCAATGACAAAGACGGTTCGGCCTTCCATCAATTTATCCATACCGGTTTGAACGAGTTTTTCCGTACGAGTATCGATTGAGCTGGTCGCTTCGTCAAGGATCATGACAGGCGCATCTGCCACTGCGGCGCGAGCGATTGAAATCAATTGTCTTTGACCTTGAGAGAGATTAGAACCATCGCCACTCAGCATCGTATCAAAGCCATTAGGCAGACGAGTGATGAAGTCGTAGGCATTTGCGATTTTCGCCGCTTCATAGACTTCCTCATCAGTCGCTTCAAGACGTCCGTAACGGATATTTTCCATTACTGTTCCGGTAAAGAGGTTCGTATCTTGTAATACGATGCCTAAAGAGCGTCTCAAATCGGCCTTTTTGATTTTATTGATATTTATGCCGTCGTAACGGATTTTGCCGTCTGCAATGTCATAGAAACGATTAATAAGGTTAGTAATGGTGGTCTTTCCCGCTCCGGTTGCACCAACAAAGGCAATTTTTTGTCCAGGACGAGCGTAAACCGAGACATCTTTAAGGACAAGTTTGTTTTCGATGTAACCAAAGTCGACATGATCGAGAATGATGTCACCTTGCAAAGGACGATATTCGACAGTTCCATCCTTGTGAGGATACTTCCACATGTAGTCTCGTGTGTGGGTTTCGCATTCAACGAAGGTTCCGTCCTCATTTTTAACGACGTTAGTGAGATAGACATAGCCGTTATCAACTTCCGGCTTTTCATCCATGAGGTCGAAACAACGAGAAGCACCCGCCATACCCATAACGATGAACATTACTTGTTGAGACAAGTTGCCGATATTGTTGTTGAACATACGGTTGAGCATTAAGAAAGTCACAATAGTCGAACTAAAAGCTTCCGTGTTCAAATGCATATTGACGAGACCACTGGTTAGAGTGAGGTTTCTAAATCCTGGAACAGCGAAGATGAGGAAACACATGAACGCGGTGAGAACATAGGTAAAATTACCAATGTTGCCGTTGATAGGCATGGTAATGTTTCCTGCCATGTTGGCTTTTGTTGAATAAGTCGATAATTCATCATTGAGTTTATCGAACTCTTCAGCAGATTTTTCTTCGTGCGTGAAGACTTTAATAACTTTTAAACCATTGATTGATTCTTCGATATTGCCTTCGACATTGCCGAGCAGTTGTTGCTGCTTAATAAAGTATTTGCTCGCACGACCACCGATAAACTTCGTGTTCGCCAAAACAGCAATCGAACCACCGATAACAATGAGAGTCATCCAGACACTGTTGATGAGCATCAAAGTAAAGCTGAATGCAAGGGCGAGAGTGGTGCGGAGAATTTCTGGCAATGATTGGGAGACGAACTGGCGAATGGTATCGATATCATTTGTGTATAACGACATAATATTTCCGCGAGCGTGAGTGTCGAAGTATTTAATAGGTAAATCTTGCATGTGGTTGAACATCTTCTTGCGGAAGCGGTTCATGAAGTCCTGAGTGATAATCGCCATTGAGCGAGTCCACCACCAGGAAGCGAAGATACCTACAAAGTAGACACTTGCCATAGCAATAAGAAGTATGGGGATGTTGGCCGTAATTGTGAAGCTGGCACCCATTGCTGAGCCAGTGTACATTCGATTGAAATCAAATAAATTAAAGGCACCGGTGTTTTCCCTAATGGCGGCGGTGAGGATACTAGCAATTAATCCGCTAAAGATGGATGAACAAAGGTTGGCAAAAACGTTGAAAACGATGCAAAATGCATTAAAGGTAAGGCGCCAAGGATAGAGTTTGAATAATTGTTTGAGAAGGCGCCTCATGGTGCCTTTTTTGGCACGGCCACGCTCTCTAATTCTGATTGGCGGCATGTTACTTTTCACCTCCCACTCTATTTTGTGTGTAATAGACTTCTTGATAAATCTTATTATGAGCAATCAATTCTTCATGAGTTCCGATAGCATCGACTTTGCCATCGTTCATAATGATGATTTGATCAGCGTTTTCGATTGAGGAGATTCTTTGAGCGATGACAATCTTGGTCATGTCTGGGAGATCGTCCTTAAGACCTTTTCTAATTAATCGATCAGTCTTGGTATCAACAGCCGAAGTGCTGTCATCAAGTATCAAAATCTTCGGTCTTTTCATGATGGCGCGAGCAATACAGAGTCTTTGCTTTTGTCCACCCGAGAAGTTAGAGCCGCCTTGCTCGACACGGGAATGAAAACCGTCTTTTAATTGGGAAATAAACTCATGCGCTTGAGCAATCTCACACGCTTTATTCATCTCTTCTTCGGTAGCGTTTTCATTACCCCATCTTAGGTTGTCCGCAATTGTGCCGGAGAACAAAACATTCTTTTGTAAGACGACAGCGACATTGTCGCGAAGGGTCTTTAAATCGTATTGACGAACATCCACCCCACCGACTGAAACACTGCCTTCCGTGATGTCGTAGAGGCGAGAAATAAGATTTGCGACACTGGTTTTTCCTGAGCCAGTCGAACCCAGAATTCCAATAAATTGAGCGGGTTTGATATTAATATTGATATTTTCGAGAGTGTATTTTTCGGCTTTAGGTGAGTATTTGAAATTGACGTTATCAAAATTGACTGATCCATCTGGAACTTCCGTGACGGGATTCTCAGGATTGACGATGGTTGGCTTTTCTTCAATGACTTCGCCGATACGGCGGATCGCTTCCATCGACATAGTGAACATCACCAAGATGCTGGCAATCATCACAATAGACATGAGGATTTGAATGCCATAAGTTAGGAGGGCTGATAGCTGACCTATGGAATATTTATTAAAAATCGGTTTTCCGACAACTTCTCCATTTACGACTGCATTTGGATCCCAACCAACAGTTGTAGAAATTAAATAGGAGATAACCCCTACGACGAGGAGATTGGAAATATGGACTGTTGTATTCATCAACGGGATGATTAACGAAATAATTTTTTCGGCTTTTACAAAGTCATAAGTCATGCTATCGCTGGCATGGTTGAATTTTTCCTTTTCATAATCTTCGCGTACGAAGGATTTAACAACTCGTATGGCTGAGACGTTCTCTTGAACGGATTGATTGAGTTTGTCATAACGTTTAAAGACACGCATGAAGATTTTCATCGCTCCGCGGATAATCAAGAATAAGCTAATTCCTAAAACGGGGATTAAGCCGATAAAGATAAGCGCGGCAATTCCTCCGGTGACAAAGGCCATCGTCGCGGAGAAAATCATCATCAAAGGCGCTCTAAAAACGATGCGAATCAGCATTTGGAAAGATTGCTGCACGCTTTGAATATCAGTCGTCATACGAGTGACAAGGGAAGAGGTAGAGAATTTGTCAATATTCGCAAAAGAGAAAGACTCAATCTTGCGGTACATATCACTCCTTAAGTTAGTCGCTAAACCGACAGAAGCCTTAGCTCCGTATCTGCCACCCATGACACCGAAAAATAATGACAGCATAGCCATCAAGACCATCGCGACTACCAACCACATCAAACTAACTTGAAAGGGAAGGTTTTGAACTCGATACATGGTGGTAAAATCCCCGATCCCATTTGTCATGACGATGACGTCGATAAATATCGACATCACGAATGGCAAACAGCTTTCGAGGAGTGTTTCTCCGATCATGAACAAAGGAGTTAAAATCGCATATTTTTTATATTGACGGACACTTTTTAAAATCAGTTTAATCTTATGCCACATCTTTACTTTCCTCCATATTCGCAATCATCTGGATACCGTTAGTTTTTTATAGGTAACAAATAAAAAGGAAAGTTCTACAATGTTAGTTACCACACTGACAGGAGGACTTTCCGTGGATATTTTAACATTAAAAACAGAAACTTTTGATAATTTTGTTTTAGAAGCCAAAAATTTAACAAAAGAAGTTATACAAAAGCAACTTGAAAAACGCGATAAAGAAATTTATATAAGAATCGACCATGAACGATTTGTTTTAATACGGCTTGATGAAAGAACAATATTATCATCATACGGAATACTTAAATTCAAAAGACGATATTATTATGATTCTTTTATGAAAGAATATTGTTATCTATTAGATAATATGATGCAAATTCCTAAGTCAAAACGCATGACTAATGAACTAATTTTAAAGATGTTAGATCTAGCTTCAATGATGTCTTATAAAGAAACTGGAGAACATTTATCAGATGAATTTGTCATATCTAAATACACAGTTTGGAAAACGATAAATGAAGTTCTTCTAGAAACATATTTTGACACTCAGATAGATAGAAAGAACTATAAAATACACGTTCAAATAGATGAAAAATTTATTGGAATGACGAACTCCACAAATAAAAAGAAATATTATACGATGACTATTTTTGCTGGAAAAAAGTTAATCGGAAAATCTTATAAGCTCTTAAATAAAACTGTTATTAGTTCATCAGTATTAAAGGATTTGAAACTTAAAATTAATGATATTTAAGTAAGTAGATACAAAGCATCTCCTGATGAAGAAATTTTTATTTCAGGTGATTTTGCAACTTATATTAAAAACTTTGAAGATTCAATAATATGTTGCAAATGCAAATATGTTCCAGATAAATTTCATGTTTATAAAGCTTTAAAAGATGCATTACCAAATTTATATGTTGACGATTATTCCTTAAATCAAAAGGGTTTCCAAAATTACATAGTAAAAGAACTAGAAACAGTTGAAGATTCTAAGGCTAAAAAATTAAAGGGATTAATAAAAAGTAGGCCTGATGTATTTAAAACCTATCTTGACCCAACTTATCTTGGTTGTTCGCAAGAAGGGCAAAATAGTCATATATACGCTCCGAGATTTGGAAAATATGCAAATAGATTCTCTCCTTCGACTATTGAAAAATTATCTTTGATAAGAGAAGCAAAAGCAATGAATGCTAAAGTAATTCTAGTTCATAAACATAGAAAAATACCTGACCTAATAGATATTTCAATCCCTGAAGCATATGAGGATCCAATTAAATATGTTCTTGATACGAGCGAAATGAAATATGAAACCGCAAAAATGTTTAATGCAATAAAATATGGAGAAATGTAAAATAATGGAGAATAACAAAGTAGGACTTACCTACAAAATTAAAACGCTACCAATCATCTGTTTCAATAATTGTTTCATTTCTTCTTGTTTTTCTTTTGAGAAGCCTTTTAGCAAGGTTTCTCTCGTTGCCTCATTGGCTTTCTGAAAATTAGTTATAATCAGCTTTGCTTTTTCCGTCAAGGTTATTGCGTAGTGATGGTGAGCATCAGCTTTTTCGATAAAACCATTATTTGTCAGTCGCTTCACTAGTCCGCTTATTGTGGACTTACTGAGACGGAAAGAATGTTCAAGATCACTTTGTTTCACAATCTCGTCGCACACAACTGTGTGGAAGTGAATGAAGAAAATAATTCGACCTTGTTGACTAGTGAGACCGAGGTTTTCCAATCGTGCATTAAAAGAGAGATTTAATTGTTTGTTAAGGTAACGTATTAACCTAAGCAATTCCATCTCTTTATTCGGTGTGCATCTTTTCTCTTTTTTCATAAGTCTATTTAGTTTAAGGTTCGCATACGAACTTGTCAATATCCTTCTCGATTTTTTGATGACTTAGTCATTAGATTTGGTTAAAATTGTTGTGGGAAAGAAGAAAAAAGGGCTTTTTTGCTCATAATACTTGAATCGATTTATTAAAATCGCTATTCTTTAATATTCCAATAAAGGAACACTATATGAAAAAACTATTTAAATTAATTCCCCTAGCACTAATGATGACTGTCGCTCTCACAGCATGTGACTTTGATATTTTCACCATTCACGTCGATGAGATTCAACTCAGCGACAACGAGATTCAACTGGTTGTTGACCAGACCTATCAAATGACAGCATATGTCTATCCGGCCGATGCGACCAACAAAGGCATTACATGGACTTCAAGCGACGAATCCGTTGCTGTCAGCAGCAGTGGCTTGCTTACCGCTGTTAGCGAAGGCGAAGCGACGATTACTGCGACCGCGAAAGACATCAGCGGGGTTTCTGCGACTGCTGAAATCACCGTTATCGAGGGTGTTGGTCTTCAAAAAACCGAACTTGCCTATACATATAGCGATTACATCGAAAATAATGTTTATAGCTTAGACAACGCTCCATCCATCGGTACAGCCAAATTGTTGGTTGTCCCTGTTTGGTTTAACGACTCGAGCACATACATTACTTCTGAGTCGAGAAAAGCCAATGTTCATTCCGATATCGAAAGAGCCTATTTTGGCACCCCCGAAGAAACCGGATGGCACAGCGTTAAATCTTTCTATGAAGAGCAATCCAAAGGAGCTCTCACAGTTGAAGGAACAGTTACTGATTGGTATGAAGTTGGTCAAAACTCTAGTTATTTTTATACTGAATCTGATGGAGGAGATCGCACTTCCTCGCTTGTCACGACTGTCGTTAACTGGTTCTTCAACAATAATCCGAGTGAATCCAAGAGTGACTATGACCGCGATGATAACGGCCATCTCGACGGAGTCATGTTGATTTACGGCTCCCCTGATTCTCAAGTAATGCCCTCTGCTGGAGATAACATGTGGGCATATTGTTACTGGTTACAAGGTTCTCCTGGCTCAGTTAACAATCCGACTCCCAACGTGTACTTCTGGGCATCCTATGACTTTATGTATAGCGAAAGTACGGCCTTAAGTCGAGCGGGTTCTTTCTATGGGAACGGAGATACCTCTCACGCCACAGTCGATTCTCATACCTTTATTCATGAAATGGGCCACGTCTTTGGCTTAGATGATTACTATGATTATAGTGACAATCAATATAGTCCCGCCGGAGGATTCTCCATGCAAGATTATAACGTCGGTGGACACGATCCATATTCCATAATGGCTCTCGGCTGGGCCGATCCATATATTCCAAACAACAGCATGACAATTACAATTGGAGATTTTCAATCGAGTCATGATGTCGTTTTATTAACTCCAAGTTGGAATACTATCGACTCACCATTTGATGAATATCTATTACTTGAACTTTATGCTCCAACCGGTCTCAATCAAATGGACGCCACTTATCAATATAGCGGCGGTTATCCAAAAGGACCAACAGATCCAGGCATTCGTGTTTGGCACGTTGACGCTCGTTTGACCAGATATGTTTATGGAAGTTATTCAAGCAATTTTGTTAATAATCCGACCGCTGGTAATGTCTATCACGCAATGTCTAACACTTACTACTCATCTCCTGAGGATTTAGATTATATTTCTCCTCTCGGACAAACTTATGCAAACTATAATTTGTTGCAGTTAATCCGCAACAACACTTCAGTTGGGTACACTCCAACCACCAATCTTTCAAGCAATGATTTGTTTGAACAAGGTGATACATTCAATATGGATACCTACAAGAAACAATTTGTCGAACAAGGGAAACTCAATAGCGATACCAACCTTGGCTGGTCTTTCACTGTCAACAGCCTCTCATCCAGCAGCGCGACCATTACCGTAAGTCGTCAAGCAGCATAAAATCAATTTAGCCCAAGTATCTTGGGCTTTTTATTAAAAAAAGCCTTCCAATCCGGAAGACTTTTAATTTTATTTCCTATTTAGCTTCTTGTTTTTTTATCTTTTTTAAATAGGCCAATCACCCAAGAAACAATCTTGTCGTAGAACTTGTGAGCCAAGAAGACGGTTAAGATACCGCAGCCAGCACCGACTATCACGCCAGCGATAACATCTGTTGGATAATGAACACCAAAGTATAGACGTGAGAACGAGATTATTGTAGCGATAATAATCGCGGCAATGCCAGTCTTGCGGTGATAGGCAAAGATAATGGTCGCACATAACGCCGAGGAGAATGAGTGCCCCGACATAAAGGAATAAGAATCAGGAACTTCAAAGAAACCGAGGAAGGAACTTCCATGAGGAAGCATCCAGTCGCTGACACGAGCAGAGAGAATAGGTTCAATTTCAAACGGGCGAGGTCTTTGCACGGAATACTTAATAATTATGTTGTTAAATAACATCGCAAAGACAATTAAACCAAAGCCGAGAATAATTCCTGTTTTTCTCCACTTCTTGAAGAAAAGCATTATTAACGCAGCAATAATCCAGATTAAACCCTTATCGCAAGCGAGAGTGAAAATGTTGAGAATCCAACTCAACCAATCAAGAGATGGATTTTGGTTAGCTCGAGTGAGCCATTCAAGGAAATTAAGCTCCCATGTCATATTTTTCTTCCTCCTTACCGTTCTTTCTGCCAAAACGGACCAATAGATAAGATAAGAATGCGCAAACGGCCAATAAACCAATTCCCAAAGGAATTTCAACTGCCATTGGCAAACTAGGACTAAAGCCAGTAATATTCTGCCCGCCCCAGACAAGGTAATAATTAAAAATAATTGAGTTGAAGAAAATGACTAAGATACTTCCAATAACAAACCCAACGATGGCAAAGTAGGTTCCATTATGGTATCTGCCGAGAAAAAACTTCATCATTTTTGAAGTAATAATTACTCCGATCAGGACACCGACAGCAAAGGCGAGCAACATCACGAATAGCTTCCATGTATTGGAAAAGTCTCCAGACATTAACATCTCTTTCACCCAGAGAACCGCGTTATCAACTAATGGCTTATAGAAGCCGAGAATTAAAAGAATGAGCGATCCCGACATGCCCGGAACAATTAAAGTAACTGCGGCGATTATCCCCACTAAAATGAGTATTAAGATAAACCACCAAGACATTTCACCGAAATGAGTGGCGACATTCATCTTTCCTCCAAAGAAAACCGAAATAGCGCCCATCCCGATAACGACCAAGGCGCCGATGACGGCCGATAGAATATATTTCTTAGTAACTTTTACACCCTTGATTTCGTCGGTGACGCCAGGGAAGGAACCAATTAAGAAACCAGCGAAGATACAAATGATACCGAAAACAAAGTGCTCAAGTGCCATTTTAAAGAGCCAAATGCATGGTATTACAGCGCAAATAATTCCAAAAATAATTGGAAATAAAATCGCAAAAGCTCGACCGAAATGTTTACGTATGTTGTTGACCGCCCAAATAATAGATTCAAAGACTTTAAAGACAACTGCAACTGCTGAACCGCTCACGCCTGGAATAGCAGCGCCAGCGCCGATTCCCATGCCAGCAAAGAATCTTCTAAACCATTTTTTTGTTTTCATATGTCTATTAGTCTATCAATAAAGGTTATCTTTGTTAAGATATGCTTTTTGTAATCAAGTTTGCTATAATAATCCGCAGGGCAAAAAATGAAATTAATTATCGGATTAGGAAATCCTGGAAAAAAATACGAAAAGACTCGTCACAACATGGGATTTATGGTTATCGATTTATTGAGTGATATCTCAAAAATTGATGTCGATAAAGAAGTGTTTCACGGTCTTTTGGGGCGAGGAAAAATCTTCGATGAGGATGTCCTTTTATTCAAACCGACAACCTTCATGAATCTCTCGGGATTAGCAGTCAGCGAAATAGTTAATTATTTCAAAATAGATTTAGATGATGTCATTATCATCTTTGATGATATGGCTCTCGTGCCTGGCCAAATTCGCCTCCGAAAGAACGGATCATCAGGCGGTCACAAAGGTATGCAAAACATCATCGAATCTCTCAATAGCGAAGAAATTCAACGCATTCGCATCGGTATCGGTGAACCTGGAGAATACGACACGGTTGATTATGTGCTCGGAAAGCCCTTAAAAGACGAACAACCTTTGATAGAAGAAGCAATTAAAGCGACAGTCGATGCGCTTAAAGTTGCTCTTACCAAAGACTTCGATTACGCCATGAATAAATTCAACTGAGGAGAACGATAGGCTATTGAATCTATTTGAGAAGTTACTTCACAACAAAGCGATACCCCCCTTTCAAAGCAAGAAAGGGCATTTTGTCGTTGATAGTCCTGTCGGAATTTCTGTTTTAATTGCAACCGCCTACCATCAAAACCCAGAACAATATCTCATTATAGTTTCAAATTTATACCAAGCTCAAAAGGTCTATAGTCTACTTACTGCCCTAATTGACTCCAAAGATATATATCTTTTTCCAAGCGACGAATTGATTCGCGCGGAGAATATGGTTCAGTCAAAAGAAATGGTGGCTCAGAGAATCTTTGCATTAAGCAAGATTGCCTCAGATAAAGCTAAAATCGTCATTGCAAACGTCGCTTCTGCAACGAGATTTTTGCCACCTCCATCCCTGTTTAAAAGCCAGATAATCAGCCTTGAAGTTGGGCAGTCATACGACCTAACCGAATTGAAAAGAAAACTTATTAAGAGTGGCTATTCCTTAGTTAATAAAATCGATCAGTCTCTCCAGTTCGCTATTCGTGGAGACATTCTCGATATTTTCTCCGTCAACAACGATACACCGGTCCGAATTGAGTTTTACGGTGATGAGATTGAGTCGATGCGTTATTTCGATATCGCTAATCAAACCTCAACCTCCACAATTAAAAGCACAATTATTCTCCCTGCGAGCGATATCGTTCTTGGCGAGAAAGAACAAAGAGAAGGGCCCGATAAACTACTCGACATTTTACAGGGCGATGAAAAACACCTTCCTCGTAGAGATTTTGAAGTCTTAAGAGACAACTTGGTTGAAGACATCGATAAAATTATGTCCTTCGAACCCAGTCAAAGGCTTTATAAATACTATGGCCAACTTCTTGAGCGACCTTATTCGATCTTTGACTACTGCAAAAACTTTACTAAAATCCTCGTCGACAAAGATGCGATTGTTCAGTCAAACGAACTTCTCCTCAAGGAGTCAAACAATTACCTTGGAGAATTATTTGAAAAAGGAATGGCGATTAGTCACCTTGCTTTTTATCAAGACATTGCTCGCTTGACGCTCTTTACGGGAAATAACATCATTACAACTTCCGAATTTTTTAATCGGCCAGCAGACATTTCCTTCTCTTTGAAAGGCGTCCCCTTCCAAGCGAGTAAATCGGTTGATGTTTTTTCAATTATTCAAAGTTACATCAATGAGAACTATCAAATTATTCTTTCATTATCGAAGAATGAACATATCAACGCGATTCAAGAGTGGTTAACAAACGCGGGACACCGATATGAAGCAGTTCACAACTTCTCCCTTCCTGAGTCAAGAATTGGATTTACAACTTATGCTCTCCCTCAGGGATTTGTGCTTCCGGATGAGAAAATTGTCTTTCTCACAAGCGCAGAATTGTTTAACGAACGGATTAAGACGGCTCGTTTTGACAATCGCTTTAAGGAAGCAACTATTTTAAAATCCTATGAAGATTTAACTCCTGGTGACTATGTTGTCCACGAATACCAAGGTATTGGTCAGTTTGTCGAGCTGATAAATCTCGAAGTTGACAACATTCATCGAGACTATTTGAAAATTGCCTATCACGGAGGAGAATTACTCTATGTTCCTCTATCACAGTTCCAATTAGTTAGAAAATATCTCGGAAAAGAAGGGTCCGCTCCAAGACTCTCCCGCCTTCACAGCAAAGATTGGGAGAATACGAAAAAGAGAATTAAACAAAGAGTCAATGACCTTGCTGAACGACTCATGCATTTGTATATTGAACGAAGCAAGATGAAAGGTTTTTCCTTCTCGCCGGACGATGAATTCCAAGATGAGTTCGATAAGTCCTTTCCTTATGATTTTACTCCTGATCAAGATAAAGCAATGCGCGAAATTAAAAATGATATGGAGTCATCTGCTCCCATGGATCGCCTTCTCTGTGGAGATGTTGGATATGGAAAAACCGAACTCGCTTTCCGAGCAGCTTTCAAGGCTATCAACTCCGGAAAACAGGTCGCACTACTTTGTCCAACGACACTTTTAGCAAGACAACATTATGAACTAGCACTAGAGCGATTTTCAAAATTTGATATCAAAATTGCTTTGTTTTCGCGACTAGTTCCTGAAAAAATGCAACAAAAATACATGCAAGGAATTAAGGATGGAACCATTCATTTTGCCATTGGAACCCATCGTTTATTATCAAAAGAAATTGAATTTAATAACCTCGGCTTATTGATTATCGATGAAGAACAAAGATTCGGAGTAGAACAAAAAGAAAGACTCAAAGAATTGAAAACCAACATTGATGTATTAACTCTTACAGCGACTCCAATTCCTCGCACGTTGCAGATTTCTTTATTGGGGGTCAGATCGATGTCAATCATCAATACTGCGCCACAATTTAGAATGCCTATTCAAACCTATGTCATCCCATTTAATATCGACATTGCAAAGGAATTGATTCAAAGAGAGCTAGGAAGAAAAGGACAAGTCTTTTATCTCCATAACAACATTTCAACGCTTTATATGTGTGCTAATCGACTCCATCGACTAATGCCCGAAGTTTCAATTGGTGTCATCCACGGCGGTCTCGACAAAGAAGAAGTTGAAGACACAATGATGAAGTTTTATAACGGCGAAATTGACGTTTTGGTCTGCACATCTATTATTGAAAATGGAATTGACATACCGAATGCTAATATGATCATTGTCGAAGACAGTGAGAATTATGGTTTGGCCCAACTGTATCAAATCAAAGGTCGTGTTGGTCGAAGCGATCGCATCGCATATGCCTACTTGATGTATTCTCCTCATAAGGTATTGAAAGAGAAAGCACAAAAAAGATTAAAGGCAATTCAAGATTTTACTGAACTTGGATCAGGATATAAGATTGCGCAACGCGATTTGATGATTCGCGGTTCAGGGGACGTTCTCGGACCCGAGCAAGCCGGGTTTATTGATTCGATTGGTCTCGATATGTACATCAAATTGCTTAACGAAGCTGTCAAAGAAAAAATTACTGGTGAAAAAGCCGAAGCCCCAGAAGCTTCGCCAACACTTACTATCGATGCATATATTCCAAATTCATTTGCTAGTGATTCCGATAAAATTGAACTATATCAAGAGATTTTGTCTTCCCCTTCTTTAGAAGCATTATCTGCAACAAAGATAAGAACCCGAGATATCTTTGGCAGAATGCCTCCCGAAGTTGAACTTCTTTTCCAAAAACGTAATGTTGACCTGCTTGTTAAAGAGGCTAGAGTTGAATCACTTCAAGAAAAAGATCGAATTGTCGAATTGATCCTTGGAGACGAATATATTTATATTCGAGGAATTGGAAACACGCTTTTTCAAGCGATTATTCCTTTTCTCCAAGTTGTCAAGATAAGCTATTTAAATAATAAGTTCAAAATATCCCTGACAAAACGTAACAACTGGATTGCTGATTTAGAAAACATTTTGAAGAGTTTGGTAAATGTTCTGGCAAGTAATAAAATGAAAGTAGAAGGATGAGAGCTGATTTAGTCTTAAAACAAACCGGAATCATTAAGCGCAGAGTCATCGCCAAAGCTTTATTGGAAAGAGGGCGTGTCTCTATTAATGATAAAGTTGCAAAACCATCTTCAGAGGTTAAAAGCGACGATGTTTTAACTTTGTCTTTGGGTGATCGCATAATCAAAGCAAAAATTACATTTGAGGTGCGCGGAAGAAGGGAATTGGCCGTGGCAGAGTTGCTTTCTATCGATAAATAAATGAGAACAAAATTGCATTTAAATCCATCAAAAAAATATCTCCTTGCTTGTTCTTTTGGACCTGATTCGATGGCCCTTCTTTCTTTATTAATTAAAGGAAAATATGACTTCTTTGTTGCTCATGTAAATTATGGTCTCAGGCCCGAAGCTAAGAGCGAAACAAAACAGCTAGCGGAGTTCTGCGAATATTATAAAATTCCCCTCCATATTCATGAGGTAAAGGAGAAGATCTCTTCTAACGTTGAAGAGAAATGTCGAGAGATCCGCTATCAATTTTTTAGCGACTTATGCAATATCTTGAAAACTGATTTCGTTCTTGTCGGACATCATGAAGATGACGTATTAGAAACATTTATCATGCAAAAAAAGCGCAAAAACCTTGTTAATTATTATGGTATTAAAAAAGAATCAATTGTGAAAGGAGTGAAAATTATTCGCCCTCTTCTAAACTATCGGAAAATTGACTTAACGAACTATTGTCTCGAAAATGATATTCCGTTTGCCGTTGATTCTACTAATTTAACAAACCAATATTATAGAAACTTAATTCGCCATGAAATTGTCGAAAAAATGAATGACATGGAGAGAGATGCCTTACTCAACGAAATGCAAGTCAAGAATACCGAACTCGCCGCACTGAAGAAAAAGGTGGAAGTCGACTTGGCAAACCGGTGTGACTTCTTGAAGAATCTCGATAATCTTGAGCTTGCGTACTCTCTGGCATTTCTTGGTAGAAAAGTTAAACCTGATTTTGAAATTTCTTTCTCATGTGTACAACAGATAAGAAAATGTTTGGAAAGCGAAAAACCTAATATTGAAATGAAGGTTAATGGATTATTGTTTAAAAAGACATATGGGGTGTGTTGTTTTACCCTTACGATTTTACCTAGTGACTATCACTTTTTAATGGAGTCACCATCCTTATTAGATACCCCCTTCTTCTTTGCCGATTTTAGAAAAGAATATTCAAATCGTAAAATCAAAATTGAAGATTTTCCTATCGAGATTAGAAACCCAAATAAAGATGATGAAACTTATATCAAAGGTTATAAAGTTAAAATTAGACGTTTATTTATCGATTGGAAAATGCCTATTGATTTGCGTAGTCGATGGCCGGTTATTGTAAACAAAGACGGAATGGTGATTTATGTTCCCCGTTATCGTATTGATTTTTCACCCACAAAAAATGAAAATTTTTATGTAAAATAGGCTTTTTACTTTTGTAAACCATTGCAATAGGGTATAATTCATTTTATTAGCATTTACTGCAATTTTCCATTAAGGAGGTATGCTATGGCAGATCAACAAATACCCCAAAGAAAACGATCACCGTTAAGCTTCGTTTTCTCATTCGTCTTAATCATTAGTTTCATCTTTTTGATGATTATGCTTTTTACCAATTTATTCAGTAGTTCAAATAAGCTGAGCACCTATCAGTTCGTCGAATCTTTACTAAACCAAAAAGTTGAAACAGTTAATGAGACATATTACGATTCCGGAATAATCAAAATTAGCGGTACCTATACTCACGTCAATCAAGAGACTTCTAAGGAAACTAGAACAAATTATTATCTTTATATTAGCCCAAGCTATTATTCAACTGAGAAGGATTTCGAGGTTGATGATTTTTCAAACACCGATCCAGTAGTTACAATTGCTGTTAATGATATTTCCATAGAGGACTTAGTTCATAGCCCTGATTATGTGAATCAAGAAGCAGTCTTTTCAAAGCCTTATACACCATCCTGGTGGGATGTGTGGGGGCCAACCTTAATCATGTTAGGTGGCAGTGCTATTTTGGTTATTTTCTTACTAACAAGAATGTCTGGCTCAATTTCTGGAGCCAATAATAAAGCATTAGAATTTAATAAATCTCGCGCTCGTCGTGAAACATCTAGCAAAGTTAAATTTACTGATGTTGCCGGTGCCGAGGAAGAAAAAGTCGAGATGAAAGAAATCGTCGACTATTTAAAAGATCCGAAAAAATTCTCCAAATTTGGAGCAAAGTTACCAAGAGGAGTTTTACTTGTTGGCCCTCCCGGCTGTGGTAAAACTCTATTGGCGAAAGCTGTTGCCGGCGAAGCTGGCGTTCCTTTCTATTCAATTTCCGGCTCTGACTTTGTTGAAATGTTCGTCGGTGTTGGCGCTGGTCGTGTTAGAGATATGTTCCGCGTTGCTAAAGAAAATGCCCCCTGTTTAGTCTTTATTGATGAAATCGATGCAGTCGGTAGACAAAGAGGTGCCGGCTTAGGTGGCGGAAATGATGAACGTGAACAAACCCTTAACCAACTGCTCGTCGAAATGGATGGATTCTCCGATAACTCTGGAATTATCGTAATTGCGGCCACAAACCGAGACGACGTTTTAGATCCCGCTCTGTTAAGAGCTGGCCGTTTTGATCGCAAAATTACTGTCTCCTTACCCGATCGTCAAGGTCGTCAAGACATCTTCAAAGTGCACTCCCGCAATAAGAAGATTGATAAGGATGTTGACTTCAACGCCCTCGCAAAGAGAACCGTCGGTTTCTCGGGAGCAGATATTGAAAATATTATGAACGAAGCTGCTATTTTGGCGGTTCGCAAGAATAAAAATTCAGTTGGAATCGAAGAAATCGACGAAGCCATTGATCGTCGCATCGCTGGCCCAGCTAAATCGTCTCGTTCATTGAACGCACACGAAAGAGCGATTGTTGCATATCACGAGGCCGGGCACGCTATTATCGGCTTGAAATGGCCACACAGCGATAAGGTTCAAAAGATTACAATCATCCCTCGCGGAAATACAGGCGGACATGTTCGCATGACCCCAGAAGAAGATCGTTTCTTACTAACCAAGAAAGAACTTGAAGCCCGTATTATTGGCTATCTCGGCGGACGCTCAAGCGAAGAAATCTTTTTCGACGACATTTCCACGGGAGCCCAAAATGACATTGAAATGGCAACTCAGATTGCTAGGATGATGGTGACTGAACTTGGTATGTCTTCATTAGGTCCTATTCAATATGAGAGAGACACTAGTTCTGTCTTCTTAGGTCGTGACTATGTTAATGCTCAAAAGAATTTCTCGCTTGAGACAGCAACAAAGATTGATGCCGAGTTGAGAAAAATTATTGACGCCGCACACTCTCAAGCTAAAAAGCTTATTCTCGAAAACAAAGAAGATGTTGATCTTATTGCAAAAACACTTCTTGAATACGAACAAATCACGGCTGAGGAAATCGACTACTTACTAAAGCATCGTCATTTAAAACGCGAAGAGAAAGAGGTGGTTCAACCAGAAGAAATTCCGGTTGCGGGCGATCCACTCCCAGCCGCGAATGAAGCGGTTGAAAATGGCACGATCGCCGATGAAGAACCAAAGAAAGACGAGGGTGAATAAGAGAGGCTGTCCTCTCTTTTCCTTATGTGGAAAATTGGCAATTTAGAGATCAGTGGAAAAGTCGTTCTTGCCCCCATGGCAGGAATTACCTCAGTAGGTTATAGGACTTTCATGGTTCCCTTTGGTGCTTCAATATGCGTTACTGAGATGGTTTCGGATATGGGACTAATTTATGGCAACGATGAAACAAAGGAATATTTAGAGTTCAACGATTGCGGGATTCCAACAGGAGTGCAATTATTTGGTTTTGACCCAATTAACTTTGCAAAATCTGCTCAAATTGCGCAAAAAATGAATAATAATATTGCGTTTTTTGATGTGAATATGGGGTGTCCAGTACCTAAAGTAACAAAGACGGGAGCCGGCTCATCTTTAATGAAAAACCCAAAACTATGCGGCGATATCATTCGCGAACTAAAGAAAGTTTGCAGTGTTCCAATTACAGCGAAAATTCGCTTAGGTTGGGATGATAAGTCGGTTAATTTCTTGGAAGTCATTTCCCAGCTTGAAAAAGCAGGAGTTGACGCTATTGCTATTCACGCCAGAACACGCGCTGAATTGTATAGTGGAACCCCGCATTATGAAATGTTGAAAGACCTTCAAGAAAGGATGAATGTTCCCTTAATCATTTCGGGAAATATCTTTAGCTTAGAACAAGCAATTGAAGCAATGGACATAACTGGTGCGACTGCCCTGATGGTTGCTCGTGGCGGCATGGGTAATCCATTTCTGATTAGACAAATTGATCACTATTTTCGAACGGGAGAAAAACTTTCTGATCCGACAATTGAACAACAAAAACAATGGTGTTTGGAGTTAGGAGAAATCTTGACAAGATCAATGGGTGAGTTGAGAGCCATGAGAATATATCGTGGCATTGCTACTAAATTTTTCAGTGGTTTTCCGGGTGCAAAAGCGGTAAATATCAAACTGGCAACTGAACTGACCGATTTAAATTCTTTAAAGAGGATTTTGAATTCTATCCAAATTTGACTACATATATGTCAGAGTTTCACATATACTATTTTAGGATAAGGAATTGAGGTGTTATTTATGGACATTAAGGAACTTAACGACCAAGAACAAGCTAGAAGAGATAAACTTGTTAAATATCGCGAACTAGGTGTTGATCCATTCGGTCAATCCTATAAAGTCACTCATCACGTCTCTGATATTCGTGCGATTTGTGGCAAAAAATCAGCAAAGGCACTAGAGAAACTTAATCTCGAAGTGTCAATTGCCGGAAGAATCAAACTCATTCGTAGAATGGGCAAGGCATCCTTTATCAATATTGCTGATAAAACAGGAAATATTCAAGCCTACATCGGAATTGATAAGATTGGGGAGAAATCCTACAATATTTTCAAATTGGCTGATCTTGGGGACATTGTCGGTTTAAAAGGCGTTGTCATGATGACCAAGACCGGCGAATTAACTGTTAAAGTTTTAAAATACACCCACCTCACAAAATGCTTACATCCTCTCCCAGAAAAGTTCCATGGTCTAACTGACATCGAAGAGAGAAGCAGAAGAAGATATCTCGATCTCATCGTCAATGATGAATCAAGAAGTGTTGCTTTTACTCGCCCAAGAATTATTCGTTCAATTCAACGCTTCCTTGACGATAAAGGATTCGTCGAAGTTGAAACTCCTGTCCTCAATTCAGTCTTAGGAGGAGCGAACGCTCGTCCATTTATTACCCACCACAATACTCTTGACCGCGATTTCTATTTAAGAATTGCGACTGAATTACCATTGAAAAGATTACTTGTCGGTGGAATGGAAAAGGTTTATGAAATTGGTCATATGTTCCGCAACGAAGGAATGGATGCCAGCCATAACCCAGAGTTCACTTCAATTGAGATTTATGAAGCCTATTCTGATCTTAGAAAAATTGGTTCCCTCACCGAAAAATTGATTCGTGCAGTTGCGAAAGATATCACCGGTAGTGCTATTGTCAATTACCAGGGTAAAATCATTGATTTTAAAAAGTCCTTTCGCTGGGTCTCGATGAATGAATTAATTAAAGAGAAAACGGGCGTTGATTTTGCCAAAGATGTCGAGACATTCGAAGATGCAAAAGCGATTGCTGATAAATATAAAATCCACCTCGACAAGTTCAAAAATACAGTCGGTTATGTTATGAACGAATTGTACGAAGAATTATGCCAAGACGAATTGATACAACCAACATTCGTGTACTCTTATCCAATCGAGGTCTCTCCTTTGACGAAGAAAGGCAAAGATCCTCGCTTTACCGAAAGATTCGAATTATTCGTTAATGGAAAAGAAATCGGCAATGCTTATACCGAACTTAATGACCCAATGGATCAAAAAGATAGATTTGTCGCCCAACTCAAAGCGAAGGAATTAGGTGACGCGGAAGCAAACGAGATGGATGAAGACTTCATTGAAGCTCTCGAATATGGTATGCCTCCATCAGGCGGTGTGGGTCTCGGTGTTGATCGTTTAGTCATGTTGTTAACCAATCAAGCCTCGATACGCGAAGTTATTCTCTTTCCAACAATGAAAGATAGATAAAAAGATAAAAAAACAAGGAACCTCTGGTTCCTTTTTTATTTCAGTTAAGAAAAAAACCAAATTGATTGCTCTTTATATGTAGGCGACATGCAGGCGCATAACACAAGCGCTTGACCACACACGAAGCGGAATGTATAATAACAAGTGCTATTTATAGCATTACTCTCTGCTGCTACTCGATAGCAGCCAGATAGACCAAAGGGAGGTAAAAAAATGCGCAATTACGAAATTATGTACATTTTGAAGGCCGATTTAGATGAAGCCGGACGCGCAGCTGAGAAAGAAAACCTTCACAAACTCATCACTGATAATGGTGGTGAAGTGAAGAAAGTTGACGAATCTCTTGGCTTACGCGAACTAGCTTATCCTATCAAGGATGAAGTTAAAGGCTACTATGTTGTCATTAAAGTGTCCGCTGGCGATCAAGGGTTGTATCAATTCAACCGCAAAATCCGCCACAATCCGAATGTGTTACGCCATTTAGTTGTCGTCGAACACGAATAAGGAGGATAATCATTTATGATTAATCGTGTAGTTCTCGTGGGTCGCTTAACTCGTGATCCCGAACTCAAAAAAACCAATTCCGGAAATTCAGTCTGCTCGTTCACCGTCGCGGTTGATAACAGAATGAAAAACCCAGATGGAACAAAGTCTGCAAGCTTTATTCCGTGTGTGGCATTCAACCAGTCTGCTGACAGCATGAGCAAATTTACGAGAAAAGGTTCATTGGTAGGTGTCGAAGGCCGTCTCAATCAACGTTCGTATCAACGTCAAGATGGCACAAAAGCAAGTGTTCTTGAAGTCGTTTGTGATTCCATTCAATTCTTAGAGCCTAAATCTGCTGCGGCAGTTGAAAGTGGCGATGTGATTGGTGATTCATTACCAGTCGAAAATGAGGGAAAAAATCTCGACTCTTTAGACTTGCCTGACGATGACCTTCCATTCTAATAAGAAAGGAATATTACTATGGCATTCAAAAAGGTTAGACCGCACAGGAAAGTATGTGTTTTCTGCAAATCAAAGAGCAAATTTATCGACTATAAAGATGTCGAATTATTAAAGACTTTGATTACACCAAACGGAAAGATTTCTCCACGCAGAGCTACTGGTACTTGTGCAAAGCACCAAAGAGAATTAGCGAGAGCGATTAAAAACGCTCGCTTAGTGGCTCTTCTTCCATACGTTGAAGAGTAATCTTAGTTAAGTATTATAAAAGGCTAACTGAGCAATATAAAAAAGACCGTATATATCTCGGTCTTTTTTAGTTTCTTTAAATTACAATTATTCGCTTATTCGAAATTGTATTTAATAAAAATGACAATATTATATATAATATAGGCACAGGAGTTAACTCTATGGGCAAAACAATCAAAAGAATCAAAATTGGGGCATTTATTTTAATTATCATTCAACTCGTTTTAATCGCCGCATTTTGCGTTTTATACTTCAACAAATTATTTCATGTCGATACTTATTCTAAACCAGCTTACATTGTTTTGGCTGCTACCATTCTTATTTTCATTGATTCCTTGTTTGTCTGGATTTTCGCACTGCGAATTGCCTCTCTCCGCCAAAAAACTGATCTTCATGCTGCGGAAGTTATCGGAAGCGATATTCAAGAAGCGTATAACTTTGCGATGATTGGTCTTGCTGTCACTAACGACAAAGACATCATTATCTGGACGAATGACTTATTCAAAAATCGTCATATTGATATCATCGATGTTAACATATTTGACTGGAACAAAGACTTGTTGCCACTAAAGGACAACGATAATCCTGATACTACTGTCAAAATCATCGTAAACTCACGCAACTATGAAGCAAAATTCCTCGCTGAAGCCGGGCTGTGGATTTTTAAAGATATCACTGACTTCGAGTCAGTTTTCGCTTACTCGAAGGAGCAGGCTCCGGTCGTTGGTATTTTAGCAATTGATAACTACGATGATGTTGTTAGAGGCGATGATGACTTCAATGATATCGTCACAAAAGTGAAAAACGTTATTTTTAACTATGCGAAAGAATATGGAATCTTGCTCCGTCGTATGAAAGACGATAGCTATACGATGGTCTGCAACTTTGATAGCTTCTCCCGTATGAAGGATGATCATTTCTCAATCATCGATAAAGTTCGTCAAGTTTCTTCAAAAGAAGAAATCCCACTTACTCTTTCCATCGGTTTAGCTCGCGACTTCCCTGATGTAATCAAACTCAATGAACTTGCCGCCGCGGCCTTAGACATTGCTATGTCTCGTGGAGGTGATCAAGTCGTCGTTAGTGTCTTTGGTAGCGAGATGGAATTTTACGGCGGAAAAACGGAAGCCCAAGAAAAGCGCAACCGCGTCAAAATTCGTGTTCTTGCCGACTCCCTGATCAGTTTAATTAAAAATTCATCTAACGTGCTCATCATGGGTCACACTGAAATGGATATGGACTCTTTAGGAGCATGTCTAGGTGTCAAATCAATTTGTAATCGACTCGAAAAGCCTGCGCTTATTGTCGTGGATTTAAAATATACCGAGACGAAGGCTCGTTCGACAATTACAACCTCTTTTGGCAAGAGTGAATTAGATGAGTTAATCGTCAATTCATCGGAAGCTCTCTCAGAAGTTAATCCAGACACACTGCTCATTGTGGTCGATGTGCACATTCCCTCAATGGTTATGGCTCCAAAATTGCTCGAAAGATGTTCCAAAGTTGTTGTCATCGACCATCATCGCCGGGCAGAAGAATATATCGAAAACCCGTTTTCAATCATATCGATGCTTCCGCTTCTTCAACTTGCGAACTAGTGGCTGAGTTTATTCGTTTCTCATCAATCAACCCGCGCATCGAAATCAACCCCATCTCTGCGACAATTATGCTTTCTGGCATTTTCTTAGATTCCTCGTTCTTTAAGAGCAAGAACACTGGTATGAGAACCTTTGAAGCCGCCACGATTCTAAAAGATTACGGCGCTGATAACTCTCTAGCCTACGATTTCCTAAAAGACGACTATGAAGAGCATAAAGCGGTTACTGACATCATTGCCAATCTCGAACATCCATTTTATGGAGTGGTGGTTGCTGCCGCTCAAGAAGATCGTCTGTGCGACCAATCGACACTTGCTAAAGCCGCCAATGAATGCCTCACATTTAAAGGTGTGCATGCCGCTTTTATTATTGGCAAGACCGGGAATCGCGATATCAAAATCTCAGCCCGTAGCGATGGCACAATTAACGTTCAACTCATCGCGGAAAAATTAGGTGGCGGTGGCCATTTTAGTAGCGCTGCTGTCGCTTTTGATGGTTCAAACATAACCGAAGTAAAAACAGCTTTAATAAACGTTTTAGAATCTCATCTCACCGAAGCGACTAACGATGCGAAGAAATCAAGGGTAAACAAGGAGGACTAGTGATATGAAAGTCATACTTTTAAAGGATGTCAAAAAGGTTGGTAAGAAAGACCAAACGGTGGAAGTCAGCGATGGCTACGCGATTAACTTTTTAATTCCTAATAAACTTGCTGTCCAAGTCACCAAGAAAAGCCTTGAAGTCCTCGATAACCAAAAACAGATTGTCCTTGATAACCAAACAAAAGCCAAAGCTGATGCATTAGAAATTGCCAAGCAACTTGAATCCATCACTATTAAAATTCCTATGAAATCCGGCAAAGATGGTAAGCTTTTTGGTAACGTCTCTCTTAAAAGAGTTGAAGAAGAACTTGATAGTGCTCACCACATCAAGATTGATAAACGCAAATTCGTCGACAAGAACTCAATCGATAGCCTCGGCTTTCATAAACTCTCAATCGAGCTTTTTAAAGGTGTCATTGGCGTCGTCAATGTTCACGTCGTAGAGGAGGAAAAATAGATGGCCTCAACTAATAAAACCGCCGCGAACTATTTGCCTTCCAACCCTCAAGCGGAACAGGCAGTTTTAGGGTCGGCTTTTTTAAGCCGAGATGCTCTTTATACTGTTGTTAGCGAACTTGATGCTGACGACTTCTTTGAAGCGCGGAATCAAATCCTCTTCAAGGTGTTAAAGACCTTGACTGAAAGAAAGATATCAGTCGATGTTTTGACCGTCACTGAAGAGTTGGTCAACCTCAAGGTTCTTGATGAAATTGGGGGAGTTGAATATCTTAAACAATGCTCGGATGCGATGGTGGCCCTCTCGAGTCTTAATTTCTATATCACTATCGTTAAAGATCAATCGGTCTTGAGACATATGCTCACCACCATTCGTGAAATTGATCACGCCTATCTCACAAGTGAGATTGAAAACATTAATGATTTCATCGCCGACGGCGAGCAGAAATTCAAAGATTCGACCGAAAAACGAAGAGTCTCCACCTTTAAGAACATGGAAGAAATCGCTAAATCCGTTCAAATGAGTATTAATGCTCAACATGGTAATTACGAAGATGGCGTTACAGGTGTAACGACTGGCTATTCCAACATCAATAAATATACAGCTGGATTCCAAAAAGGTGAACTTACTATTATTGCCGCTCGTCCTTCCGTCGGAAAGACCGCGCTTGCCCTTAATTTCGCTTATAAAGTCGCGACTAGAGCGAACGTTCCTGTCGCAATTTTTTCCCTTGAAATGTCGAGCGAATTGCTCGTCAAACGTCTCGTTGCGGCTGCAGCTAGTATTCCTCTTGATAGAATCAACACCGGAGTCCTCTCTGCCGTCGACCGCGCCGAATTGTCCAATGCGATTCGGGAAGTTTCGACTGTCCCGATTTTTATCGATGATTCTTCAAGTATACGCTTGATGGATATCGTTGCTAAATCTCGTCAGCTACAAGCTAAGTATCCAAACCTTGGTTTGATTATTGTTGACTATCTCGGCTTAGTCACTACCGGGGAAAAATCAAAAAACCCCGATTCCCGCCAAGAAGAAGTCCGCAAAATTTCTCTCACTTTAAAAGCTTTGGCTAAGGATTTAAAAGTCCCCGTCATCGCCGTCAGCCAGCTCTCTCGAGATGTCGAAAAACGTGATAATAAACGCCCGATGATCTCTGACTTAAGAGACTCTGGTTCTATCGAACAAGATGCCGACGTCGTCATGCTTATGTACCGCGAAGACTACTATGCTCTTTATAAAAAAGAGAACACTCGCTCGTCTAATAAACAAATGAAAGATATGACTCCTTCGGAGAAGTTTGAAGCCGCTAAAGCCGCTCAATTAAAACAAATGAATGAATCAATTCCAGGCAACGCTTCTTATGTCGAAGTCAACATCGCGAAAAACCGTAATGGTCAAACCGGTATTGCTGGTTTGTTCTTCTTCAAGAGCTTTGGACGCTTTGAAGCTCCAACCGCGGAATGGGAAGCTCAAATGCGCAGTCTTGCCAGCAGCGATATCGACTAAATTTTATGCACTTTAATATTATTTCCAGCGGTTCAAAGGGTAATGCTACCCTTGTTATTCATCACGAGACAGTAATCCTTATCGATATGGGGATAACTTTAACACGTCTCAACGAAGGTCTTGAGGAAGTCGGCTTGGCTTTCAATGACATCACCGCGGCGCTTTTCACCCATGATCACACCGATCATATCAAAGGAATGCAATTCCTTTCTCCAAAAATTATGTACGCTTTGGAAGGAACGTTGCCAACCTCATTGAGCAATGTTGTCCATTTATATGAGCCATTCCAAATCGGCTCTATTACAATAACCGCCGTTAAAGTAAGCCATGATGCGACGAATCCATGTGGATATGTCCTTGAAGCTGATGGAGAAAAACTTTTTTACATGACCGACACCGGAGTGTTCCTCCAAGAGGCCCTACCGTATGTTAAAAATCCAACCTATTTAATCATTGAATCGAATCACGATATCAAGATGCTTCTCCACACTGACAGGACTTACGAATTAAAAGCAAGAATCCTCTCCAGCGTTGGCCATTTATGCAACGAAGATTCAGCAATTGCTGCGACCGAAATCCTCGGGCCTGATACAAAAGAGATTATTCTCTCCCACTTGTCCGAAGAAGCGAACACACCCGAACTTGCCCTCGCTGCCTATATCTTCATTTTCCGCCACTTTGGGCTCGATATTGACAAGTATAATGTGAGATGTGCGAATCAGCACGTCAGCCTTCTTGGAGGCCACAAAGAATGAGAATCCGTATCCTTGCTGTCGGCAAGATAAAAGAGAAATATTTGCATGATGGTATCGCAGAATATATTAAGCGACTAAAACCCTACGCCTCTATTGAAATAATTGAAGTCAGCGATGAGGCTGTCAATGAAAAAGCCTCCGTATCTGAAATAGAAATAGCCAAACAAAAAGAAGGACTTAAACTTCTAAAAAACATCAAAGGAAGCGATTTAGTTATCAATCTTGATCTAAACCAAAAACAATATACGAGTGAGGAGTTTGCTTCTTTCCTCGAGAAATCTTTCCGAGATGGAGGAGCGATAGTTAACTTTGTCATCGGTGGTTCATACGGGTTGAGTGAAGAGATGAAAAAACGCGCTAACTTGTCCATCTCTTTATCCAATATGACTTTCCTCCATCAAATGACCAGACTTATCCTTCTTGAACAAATTTATCGCGCTTTTAAAATTAACCATCATGAGGTCTACCACAAATGATTAACTACCCAGAATTTGAACACTTAAAAAGATTAGAAGATAAAAAGAACCCGTTCGCTGGCTTATTTGAATATGATGATGGCTCACGCTTCTATATCGAACCGACATTTTACTCCCAGCTCATGGGTTTCAAACTTCGCTTTCAAATAGAATTTCCTCTCGTGTTAGAAAAGATTGAAGAAGTAGTCAGAGCCAAAAAGAGAGTTGTCTTCACTGGAGATTTTGAAAATTCTTCGACAAACGTGGAAGGCTATATCTTTCTTGAAATAACTGATATCACCAACCCCCTCCATCTATATGTCGAAGACAAATCTCGAGGAAGCGACTACGGAGATTAAAAAAAGACCTGTCTGGCAATCCCAAATAGGTCTTTTATTTTCCTAGTATTGAGGTCTTAATTGTTTCATCGACATCCACATGACACGGATACCGAATAAGACAATAAAGTAGTACATCACTAATCCCGGTAAAGCGAATCCGAGGATCAAACCGAGGATGGCGGGGGTAATCGTACTCCAAGCGGACATCTTTAAGCAGATGCCGAACTTTAGATAGTTGAAGATGTTTCTCTTTCCTCGCGTGAGTAGGAAGAGCATCAAACCCATAAAGAGAATCATCAAGAGATAGACGCCATAATAGACAAGAGTGGAAGACATAACATTGGAATCTCTCATCGTAATAAAGGATTCATTGAAATACTGTTTCCAGTTATTCAATACACCTTGTGTATAGTTGCTGTCTTCGAGCAATTGAGGAATTGGATTATCTTCCTTATCTTTAACGATCAAGGAATCCTCGATTAGTTTAGTTCCTTCTTTCGTATGTTTCCAGTCGCCAAAGGAAGTAGGAGTGGCAAACGCTTCCGTGCTATCTGGTTTCATAATACGAGCATGAATTCCGTATTTTGATAAGAGGATGTAGGAAGGAAGGTAATATTCCGTTTCTTCTGAATCGTTTTCAATGTCTTTGGGATTCGTTGTTCCAACAACATACGTGTTGTCGGCGTTTTCAATGACGTCTGCGATAAGGGTGTAAATATTTTTGGTTTCCTTCTTTGAATCGCTGAGCCAAGTGTAATAGACCTGGAATTCGATTTGATGGATGCCATCGCGATCTGATACATATTCATAGACCAAATCATAACCATCTTCGTTGGTTAGTTGAACAACGTCATTGTCACGATATTCTAAGCGACTGTCAGCGACCACAAAATCTACACCAGCCGCATTTAAATCCATGGCAGCTTTGGTTAAATATGTTTCCATATTTTGTGTATAGCCGGATAAGAAAGACGCTCCGTATTGCTGAGAAGCTGAAACGGTGATGGGAATAATGGGAAGGAAAGCTGCCACGATGCCGACGATAACGGCGGTCCACCAGTGGGTATTCTTCGCTGTCTCCATGACGGCGTCATTGCTTATTAGTGATCTGAAACCAGTTTTGATATTTTGTTTTGTTTTTGCTTTCATAGCGTTTCCTCGCTTGCTTGTCTATTTTATGTTATATACACCTATTTTTCAAATAGAATATATTGTCTAGCCATTTGGAGTATCGGAAATGTTCCAAATGTATAATTATGTTGTGAATCGGGTCTATTGTGATACAATAACTACGCTTACGGGACTGATTTAGTTTCGACAGCGATGTGCTAGGCTTTAACTGCAGTCGAGTGGTGACGTTATCACCAAAACAAAATAACTGACAACAGTTATATGAGAGCACCTCGCTCTCAAACTCTCTGCTTAGCTTAATAGCTTCCCGATTTTAGGGTTTCGGCCTCTTTAGGTCGAACAGAGCGCCTTCCAAGGTTTTAGCTTTTCACGCTTGGGTAAGGTGTCATAACAAAAAGATAGTAATCGAGAGTGGATTTGTTACTAGATTACGAAATTAGGAAAATCTCGCGCGTTCTAGTCGGTTGATATGCAAAGACGCGTTAAAACTTGAGTATTAACTAAACTGTAGAAGTTATTGAAGAGTCATCGTTGGACCGGGAGGGCAGATCTCCCGCAGTTCCACCAAGTTAAAAAATTCATTTCCTAACGGAAATGTTTTTTTATGTTCGCCTCCTCTACTATGTATTTTTGTCTTTATAACGAGCTATTATTTTATTTTTATCGGCAACAATGATAAAATACGAGCGTCATTATGTTTGTTGAGTCTCGTCTTAGTGGGCGAATCAGTTAGATGAACAAATGTATCCAGCTGAAAGGAAAAATGAATATGAAAATTGCCGTTTCTGCCGAGTCTACATCCGATTTACCACGTGAGTTAATTGACAAATATCATATCAGCGTTATCCCCTTCGAGGTCACACTTGGAGATCGAACTGATTTTGATGGAAATATCACCCCACAAGACATCTATGATTTTGTGGAAAAACACAACATTTTGCCTAAGACTAGCGCGATCAATGCTTTCACATATGGCGAGCATTTCTCTAAATTGAGAAAAGATCATGATGGAGTTATTCATATCTGTTTAGGAAGCCAAATCTCTTCTGCCTACGGAAACGCGAAATTTGCCGCTTCGGAATTAGATAATGTTCATGTGATTGATTCAGCTTCCTTATCCAGCGGAACCGGTCTATTAGTCCTTTATGCCGCTAAGTTGGCAGAAGAAGGAAAACTAACCGCTGCTGAAATCGCTGAAAAAGTTCAAGCTCGCGTTCCCTTTGTCCAAGCCAGTTTCGTGGTCAACACCATCGAATATCTTTATAAAGGCGGTCGTTGCTCAGCGCTCGCTCGCTTGGGAGCTCACCTCTTCCGCATCAAACCTCAAATTGTCTTAAAAGAAGGTAGATTAATTCCTGGCAAGAAATACATGGGGCGAAATAGCGCTGTTATCCATGAATATTGCCAAGACATTTTAGAAGAATTCCCCAACCCCGATTTATCAGTCGCCTTTGTCACTCATACCTCTGCCTCCCCAGAAATGGTGGAAGAAGCCAAAGAATCTCTAAAGAGCAAAGGTTTCAAAGAAATATACGAGACAATCGCTGGTGCTACCATTACTTCTCATTGCGGAGCAAAAACCCTCGGCATCCTCTACATAAACGATGCAGGGCAAGTTAAATAAGAATACTGTTTATTAAAATAAAAACATTGGATTTATCAGTCCAATGTTTTTTTAATTCTAATCGTCTTTTTTAACAAGTACCACAAGAAGGCGAGGACTTGAAGAGGGATTCCGACAATAAATATTAGATATGTATTTGGTAAGTGGAGCATTAAGTGAAAGGATAGAAATAGTGATAGGGCGGATGTCCAGATCAAACCACTAACCGACAAGAATAAACCCAATCGGAGGTGAAAAATCGAAGACCAGACGACGAGGAGAATAAAACTTGCCACTAATGCATAAATAAAACAAAGCCAAGAAAAACGGAATTCACTAACAAAAATTGATAATGCCAAGAACAATAATGAGGCGACAAGCCAAGCTAAGCCGACGGAAAGCAAAACAATGAACATTCTTCTCTTTGCTCTCACTTGTTTATTGATAACAACCTTCTCTTTTCGAAAGAAATCATCAATTGAGATCCCATAAAAATCAGCAAGCGCCTTTAAAACAAGCGTGTCAGGCACACTTTCACCGCGCTCCCATTTTGATACAGATTTATCAGAATAATTGAACTTTTCGGCGAGTTGTAACTGAGTTAGTCCCGCCTTTTTCCGATAGTAAGTTAAGTTCTCGGCGATAAGTTGAGTGGTTTTTGCAAAATCATCCATGACTATATCTTAACTAAATGCCAATTATTAATAAATAATTATTTCCCTTAATACCACTTTTTCTTTTTAGTATGCAATTATAAATTTTGTTAATTTGGACAGTGTCAAAAGTTATGTTTTTTTATCTTGGTAGATACCCCCTCCCTGTGGTAACTTAATCTCGTCAAAAGTAAGACACCATAATAAGTGTGAATCGTTAGAAGGAGGATTCTTTTTATGTATTTTGGACCAAAGACTAGAAATGTTGATATTTCCAGTGAAAACGAAGAGCTCCAAATCGCTGAAGCTATTTGCCAGGCGGAAGAATTTTCCGCTTCCTTCTTAGATAACGACGAATTCTTTTTTGAGCCAGAAGAATAGTATAAGAAAATCAAAAGATGTAAGCGAGTGGGAGGTCCACTCGTTTTTCTTTATTTATAAATAGGAACTAGTTAAAATAAAGCATATGGAAACCGAAGTTAAGAAACCGGTCAGAAGAAAAATTGATTTTTCTGCCTTTGCAAATGTCGCCGTTTTTTTCACCCTTGAAGTCCTTGCTTTTATTGCCTTCTCGCTTGGCACATCATATATTCTTTTTAGCATTTTAAGCGTTGTCTTATTGGTTTGCCTTGTCTTAGTTACTTTTAAGCAAATTAAAACTGACGGACTAGCGACTTTTGCCTTCTTCCTGGTCCCATTGTTTGTCTTTGGATTACTATGTATCCTAAGCAATTTCACTCTTATTCCATCTTTTGTTTTATATAATCAAACCTTCTTTATTCCAATTGCAATGACCTGTTTTGCGGCCTGCGGTTATTTTGTATCTTCTTTGAAAACTTTCTCAATTAGCAAAGCCTTATTAGTCATCTATTCAGCGCTGGCGATTTTGGTTTTTATCAATCTCATCGCGACGATGGTGGAATTTATGCCTTTCTATACATTGCTTCATCATAATAAATATATTTATTATGATGGCGACATTAGTTCGGTCCCTGTCTCTGGTATGGCGTTTGCCCTTCTCGGATTTTCAATTAGCGAAGTATCGGTTGAATATTTTTCCTTATTCCCCTCGCTTCTAATCACCGCAATTATTCCTTTGTTCTTTATTAAATTCAAACAAAACAAGACGACCTTCTTGCTTTATCTCGGATACGCTCTTTTGGGATTCTTCTCCCTACTAACGACCGTTTCTAAGATGACCATCATCACTGACGTTCTCCTCTTCGCTATTGTTCTTCTCGTTTTACTTTTCGCTAAATTCCAATGGAAAGGAAAAGTGCTAAAGATAGTCTCGCTCGTCTTTGCCGGACTATTTGTTGTCGGATTCCTTGTCTTATTCCTAAATGCCCAAGAAGGTGGAGTGGGGATTATTCAATCCCTCCAGAATTTCATCGCTGGAAACCCCCTTCTCAACCGCTTATTCAATACAAATGGATTAGCTATAAAATATAACCAGATTTTAAACCGTGTAACGACTACGAACGGCAACGGTGAATTTGTTTATCTCTTCGGGTTTTTCCCAACTAGTGAGATCATTCCAACTAATTCCTGGCTCTTCGATATTTTGATGACCACGGGATTGTTTGGCTTACTCTTTTTTATCGCAGTTATCATCTTTGGACTTGTTCAATTGATGAAATATTATCGCTCCAGCGCGGATCACCTTAAAGATAAAGCGATGGTGGTTGCTTTTATTCTCTGCTTCTTCGCTTATGGTCTGCTCAATTACGATATGACTCCATTTATTTTCTCAAGCGATCTCTCGCCAATCTATCTATCTGGGCCGTTCTTGGTCTGTCTATTCTTGTTTTCTTATGCTTTCTACAAAGTAGTGAATAAACCAAAAGAAACTAAATTAATTGCTAACGATTCTCAAAAATCAGAAAAAAAGGAAGGAGAAATTATCGATGAAAAAATATCTTTATAGCAGTCTCCTTTTAGTGGTGGCAATCGGGTTGACCTCCTGTGGCTATTCGCTAAAGGAACTATATGACAGGAATCCTTATAATAACGTCAACTTTGTTGATAACTATTACACAACTTGGGACAAGGATATTGATTTAGTAAATAATCCCAACAACAAAATTCTCAATCCTGACGCTGACGTTATCAATCTCGAAAAAAATGGAGATTTTGTCTTCACCGAATTCGGAGACGACAACTTGCGTTCTCTCGAACCGCAATACGACTCTTATTCCTACGAAACGGATCTTGAGCCGACTAATTCTACCACCGGCAAGACTTCCTATGGTCAAGGCAATAAACTAAGCAAGATTGATCAGTCTTTCCGTTATGGCATTCTTTCTAAACTTTATGACGGTCAATTATTCTGTCACGGACAATTTGAATGGGTTCGCGTCCAAATTAATGAAGGTGGCTTTGGCAGCATATTTAAGAAAGAATTATACTCTTCCACCTATTTCGCGCTTAATTTCAAAGCTTCAATTGAATTCCGTCGCGTCTATCAAGATGATGATGGGAATGATGTCACAGTTGATATTCCCACTTGGTATTACGGGGAGGAAGGCGGGAGTATTGCTCACCTCACCGATATTGGTCTTACTGTTACTTTCTATCTAAAGAGCGATAACGGCTACACTCGTGTACCTGTCCATTATGAAATTCAGGATGTTCCCTGCAATCCTTCCGAGAGCACTGATAAGTACATCCTTTTCGGTTTTAAAATCGGAGGCAAAAACGTGCCATCCTTAGATCGCTGCGCCGGAATTTCAATCGAGTACACCTACGAAGACGATCTCCTTGCTGAAATGAACGCGAATATCGAAGCTAAGAACTTGGCTAACGCTACCGATTCTTGGTTTGATGATAGTCCAACGCTTGCAGAAAGCCGCATATTAAAAGGAGGAGCGCTTCAGCACTCCCTCTTCCTCTACGAGATTTTGTTCCCGCACTCTACTTGGCATTAATAAATTTTGATATATCGAGCCATTCACCAATCTCGAAATCGGCTTTGTCATCATCAAAGATGAGGGTCCCTTTCGCTGGGGTGAAAGTCATTTCGGAAAAGTAAATTTTTCCATTGATGTTATATAAATCCACTCTCACAAAAGGGAATGGTTCAGCGAGAATTTCAGCCATGGTAATCATATCGTTCCAGCGATCCGGTTTAACTAACGGGTGGCTGGTTTTTTTCCATCCGTTGAATTGTGCTCCATCAAAAGGTGTCCAGTCGATGTAGTAATTGTTGTAACGGATATTTTGACCTCTCCCGGTCACAACATACATATACTTGGCTTTGCCATTAAAGACATGAATCTTATATTCGATTGGCAAAGGCTCTCCTTCTTGGATGAGATACTTTTCAATAATGATTTGAGGCTTAATGGGGGAGTAATGCATCTCAACGGTCTTTTTCCCGTAATTTGTTTTGAGCCACTTAGTGAACATTTTTTCCAAAGCTGTTAAATTGATTTTGCTCTTGTCCAAACAAATGTAATTAAAGGCACAGGCGTGCGTGCACTTCATGACAAACTGATTGGGAAGGTCGTCAAAATTAATGTCGGAAAAATGATTAAAGATACCGTAAATGGGAATAACCTTGTCGGCAAAACCGCGTTTTTTCACATATTCCCGTACACCCGCTCGACCAGCACACTGAACAATCAAAGGATTCTTCGGATAGACGAAAAGTCGGAGATACTGAAGTTTCTCTGTGTAGCGAACTGGATTCTTTAAATTGAGTCTATGATGAGTGATATATCGATACTGAGAGGCGACATAACACTTCTTGCTCAATGCTTTTATGATATTGCGAAAAGGAGCGACAAGGGCTCTTTTTAATTTATTTTCACGTAAATTTGGATTTGGCATATTACTATTCAATAATTTCTCCGCGACGACGTCTCACAAACGAGTAGACAAGATTTTCTTTCATTAATCTAAGTAATCCGATGTAAATAACTGCATCAACTAGGACAATTCCGATTAGTTCAATAATGTAAGTATTTTGAATGGAGACACCATATTTATCACAGAGAAATCTCACTAGATATTGTAGAGGAATGCTCGAGAGAACAATCAATACTGAGGCAGCGAATAGTTTTAATGTGTTCCAGTTGAAGAGAGCTGGTTTGACCCACTTCCAGGAAACAGCGATGAGAAAAATGATAATTCCTAAATCAGTCAACGAAGTTCCAATTGCCACCCCAATCGCCATATTGTTTGGGAAAACGTATTTTCCAAGCACGATTGATAAGACAATATTCACTAAGGTTCCTGCCCCCATAGCAATGAGATAATACTTTTCTTTCTTGGTCGGAAGAAGAATTTGTCCATAGATGATATTCGCGAATGAATAAGTCAGCATTATCGATGCGAGAACCATTAACACAACAGGAGCGTTGAGATATCCGTTCGTTGGATTCGAGTAATCGTAGGTACCAGAAATCAAACTGGTGATTGGGTAGGCAAAAATGCACATAGTGACGATGGCTGGTAAGATGACAAACATCGCAATGTTAAATGAATATTTATTGAGATTGTTAAAGAAACGTTTGTCCTCTTTGGAATAGTAGAAAGCCGCCCGAGGGATAAAGACGGTCGATAAGGCGGTAATGATACCGATAATGACATCGACGCCTTTCATTCCGACAGAATAACTTGCGACTTCCCTTTTTGAATTATCGAGGAATCCGAGTATAAAAGTATCGGTTTGATTGTAGAAGGATAGCAGTAGAGTCGCGCAGCAAAGAATAAACAAAGGTTTTGCCAGTTCTTTGAAATTATACGGCATCGTCTTTTTAAACGAGATGAATCTCCGGACATAATAGATGTTTGCAGCTGTGGTGATGACCGTCACCGAGATAGTTAATAAAGCATAGATGAGATAATCACTGGGAGTGCGGATAAAAGCGATGATCAACACTGCTGCGATAGTTAAAGCGACAATGCTGCGGACCGACATATAGAATTGCTTTTCTAAAGCAATAAAAACCCACTCAAAGGAGAAAGCTCCGGCTAGGAAGTTGATAGCGAGAATAAACACTAAAGCACTCGAATTCTTTAGCGCTGGTATCGATAACACCAAGGTTGTCATAAAGACAAATGACAAGACAGTACTAATCAGTTGAAGGATGAAAAATGTTTGAACTTTGTTTGATAATTTTTCTTTATCATCTCTTACTTTGACGCACTCTCTAACCGCGAGATTGGGAATCCCAATTTTTGCAAGAATAAGGAAATACGCAACGAAGGTATTAATCCAAGTATATAGGCCCAAACTCGCGTCTCCGAGATAACGGCAGACCCAAGGGAAAGTGATAAAAGATAAAAAAGTTAAGACAATCGTACGGATGATGTTGACGATGACATTAACGCGAATGTTGTTTTTCATTGAAAACATTATACAAACTTGGTGGGTGAAATTAAATATGACAATGAAAGTTAATTAACACGCTTATATGAATAAAATGATTTTTTGTTTATAATAATCTCATGAAAATTTTGATTATCTGTCAGTATTATTATCCAGAAAATTTCGTAATTTCCAAAATTGCCTCCCAATTAGTAACTTTTGGTCATGAAGTTGATGTATTGACCGGCTTGCCTAATTATGGATATGGAGAAATCATACCAGCCTACAAAAATATTCGTGAAGAAATTATTGATGGCGTTAATGTTCATCGCGTCCCAATCAAAGCGCGAAAAAAGTCGCGCTTGTCCATCATTTCAAACTATTTATCGTTTTGGAGCAATTCCAAACGCTGGGTAAGAAAATGCAAAAAAGAGTACGACGTTGTATATTCAATGTCTTTATCTCCCGTTACCATTCTTGCCGCTGGCAATCTCTATAAGAAAAAACACCACGCCCCCCATATTGTCCACTGTTTAGATCTTTGGCCCGAATCGGTCCTTGTAACGCAAGCAGTCCGAAGAAACTCAATCACTTATCGCCTGCTTTATCGTTGGTCAAAATCTCTTTATTCTCATGTTGATGAAGTGCTTCTCAGTTCCCCATCATTTGAAACATATTTCAAGCAAGTATTAAATCTGCCCGATCTTGAATACAAATATGTTCCTCAGCCAAGTTTTGTAGAGAACAGCGACGCAAAAGAATTTGTTTTTGATGCTGACTATCTAAATGTTCTTTATTGTGGAAACCTTGGAACCATTCAGTTGATTCCCTTAATCCCAGAAGCAATGCGCCTTCTTAAAGACGAAAAAATTCGCTTCCATGTAATTGGGATGGGGCCGATGAGTGATTACTTAATTAGAAAGATCAAAGAGTATCAACTCGAAGATGTCTTGATATATCACGGACCAATGCCAGCAGTCAGAGCAAGCTCTTATATTAAGGCTGCTGATGTAATGCATGTATCACTAAAATACGATGGATATGTAGGTAAAACAATACCAAACAAATTAATCACTGCGATGGCATTTGGGAAACCAATTATAGCCGTTTTAGAAGGCGATGGAAAACATGAATTAAGTCAAGCTGATGGCGGTTTATTTGCTGATAAGCAGGATGCCGAATCACTTGCTTCAGTAATAAAGTCTTTTAAATCCCTCCCCGTTTCAGAAAGAAAAAGGCTCGGTAACAATAACCTCGCCTATTACTTAAATCATTTCTCTTTGGAAATTGTTACACGCCAAATTGAAAGTGAATTATTGAGAAAAACCCGTTAAAAAATCCTTTATTTTTTCGCTAATTGCGGATAAGGAATATAATTTGATTACTCTTTCCTGAGCTCTTTTGCCAAGCTCAACTCTTTCTTTTTCACTCATCAATAAAACTTGTTCCATACAACCCAGCAGATCCTCAACACTTGCTGTTTTGCTCCAAATTAATTCATCAGGGAAGTGCTCTTGAAGGATACTATTTCGGACTGAAATTGTCGGTCTGCCGCTATATAAATACTCCAATGTTTTGCTTGGAATAGAAAATCGATCTAAATCTTCCGAGAATGGACGAGGGTTAATATTGGCGATAGCACCAGCTTCAAATTTTAGGACATCCTCAACTGATAATAATCCCAAAAAATTGATGCGCCTATCATCCCTAATTTTGTCGTGAAGTTCTCTTAAATTGAAGTGGTGTCCACAGATTAAGAGTTCAACATTGGGGTTTTTAATTTGCTTGAAAGCTTTGATTAATTCATAAATGCCGTAACGGGGAAGTAGAGCCCCGCCGAAGAAGAAATACGGGTGGTCTGGCCTATCATAATTAAGTGGCCGATCTTCAACCAATCCCTCGAAGACAAGACTTGGTTTATTATCTGTGTTAAATAGTCCATTGAGGGATTTTGTTAAAGAAATGTAGCCATCCAGTCTTTTTGATTGATTTAACAAGTTAAGCGTGTAGGAACGTTTGGTCCCCGTAATATTAGAGGGTGAATCAGTGCATACACCAATAACAGGTAAAGAATATTTTTTGCCAATCTCGTTTGCTACTTTGATTGTTTTAGGATTAATCGTGTCGGTCAATATAACTGCGTCATCTAAGTTAATGTCTTTCATCTCTTTAATGAGCTTTTTACTTTGATTGAGGAAGGAAGTGCAACGGAACAAAGGATTAATTGCTACTTTTAAGTAATGATAGTTAATTGAACCATTTCTCCTTTGGCTGGCTTTTAGCTTTTTAATCCGGCAACGGGTTTTTGAAAAAGGACGCAAAGAAATCACTTCAACGTTGGCAATTTTGCCAATGGCACGTATGAGTTTATTATGGAAATTTTGATTTGATGGATTCAAACAAACCTTCCAGGCTTTTTGAAAATCTGGATAATCTTCTTCATGAATAGAAGTAGTGAAATAAATTACTTGCATTTTAGAATCTCCCCAAATATGTCGAGATGGCATTTTGCCGTTCTCTCGATGGTGTTTTCTCTCGCTGTTTTAATCGCGTTTAAACCCATCTTATCATTTATCGTATTGAATGCCTCGCAAATTCCGCCTTTATCTTGAAGAGAAACCAAGAAGCCGTTAAGTCCATTCTTAATTAAGTGTCGAGAGCTAATGACTCTATCAGATGAGATAACAGGTAATCCATTAGCCATCGCTTCGTTGGTCGTGTGTCCATAAATATCTTCATTTGATAAAGTTACAAAGTAATCACACCCCTGAAGAACTTTGAATAGGGCGTCGTGAGGAAGATAATTCATCAAGTAAACATTTGTTAAATTGTGTTCCTTAATGTACGCTTCGTATTGCTTTTTTAACGGACCATTTCCGATTAAAAGAAGATTCCTTTTCTGATCTTTGAACAGAGAAATCAGTTGGATGTTGTTTTTACGTTCAATGAATTGCCCGGCACTTACAAAAAGAGGGGAGCCAGGGAGGTTGTATTTCTTTCTGATTTCGCACTTCTGATTTTTCGATAATGGAACGGAAATAATATCCTCTTCAAAGAATGTGCTATAGGGATAATGATAAATGTCCTTTTGGTCAATGCCATAATGTTTTAAATACTCATCAGCTTCCTCGCAAGGAGAGAGATATTTGAATGCCGAAGAGATAAAGTATCGTTTAATTTTTGCTTTAAGGGGATTCTCTCTTTTTACTATTCCTCCGTTAATGTAGAAAAGATAAGAAATTTTATGTTTTTTCATAAAATGAATGGCGCGCATTTCAGTAATTGTGCTGTAACCATTAATTATGATTAAGTCGTAGTTCTTATAATTTTTACCGATATACGTTTTAAGTTCGCCAGTATTGGAATTCTCGTTTCCAAAAGCGCCTCTTTTTAGAAAACGAACCTTGAAATTATACTGATTTTTCGCGTAGAAGGAATCGGGACGATCTTTTGCTTTTTTTCGCTCAAAAATAACCTCGAGATCGATATGTTTCGCGAGTTCGTTAAATAAGCTGACCTTGTAAGGTGCCGGATGGTTGAAAACAAAGAGAACCTTCATTGTAATTAATATTATGCTTCTTTTTTGCCACTTTGAAAAATGTTATCATTTCAATATGTCAGAATTATCACCTAAATGGGTTCACTTTTTCCACTCGATTAAAGGAGAAGAACACTGCGTTTCTTTGAATAATTTCCTTGATCGAGAGTATAAAGAACACGTTTGTTATCCTCCCCGTCATCTCTTGTTCAATGCTTTCTATCTCACTCCTCTCGAAAAGGTTAAAGTTGTTATTATTGGTCAAGATCCCTATCATGAACCAGGACAAGCGATGGGCTTGTCTTTTAGTGTTCCTCAAGGAGTCGAGTTCCTCCTTCACTAATCAATATTTATAAAGAGATAGAAAATGAATATCACATTTTATGTGATAAGACTAATGGAGATCTTACTTACTTGTGTAAACAAGGAGTCATGTTGCTGAACGCAATTTTATCCGTTCGCTCTCATCAGCCGATGAGCCACAACATTCCTGAATACCAAGAATTTTTGCACGATGTCTTTAAATATATCGACGAACAACCACAACCGATTGTCTTTCTGCTTTGGGGTGGACCAGCCAAGAAATTAAAGAAATATTTAACCAACCCAAATCACTTGATTTTGGAGAGCGTTCATCCGTCACCACTCGCCGCTAATAAGGGAGGATGGTTTGGCAACAATCACTTTAGATTAACTAACGAATATTTGATAAAGCACAATCTCGAACCTATCGATTGGTATCGTAAACAATGAAACTGAAGAGGGTATTGCTTTTACGAGCTCTTGAACATAGAATATAGGCGTTCGGAAATCGAACAGGGGAGCTCGCAAGGGCTGAGAGGTTAGCAATAACGACCCTTAACCTGATCTAGGCAATGCTAGCGTAGGACTAATTCATTTGATTTAGACATCCACTGGTTTTTGCCGGTGGATTTTATTTTTTGGAGGTTGTATGAAAGGACTATTTAATATTAGAACAATGGCTGAAGTTGCTGTTTTCGCAGCGATTGGCTTTATTCTTGACACCCTCGCAAGCGCTTACTCGCATGCACTTTTCCATACCGGCGGTTCAATCGGAATCGCAATGATTTGTGTCATGATGATTTCGTTTCGCCGAGGACTGGGAGCTGGTATTTTGACTGGCTTCATCATGGGTCTACTTGACTTAGCGGATGGATTTTATACAATAGCCAGCAGCTGGTATGTCGTGATTGCCCAAGTAATGCTCGACTATATCATTGTGTATGCTCTTGTCGGCTTTGCCGGATTGTTCCGCAAACTGGTAATCAAAGAAGGTAAATCTAAAATTCATGTTGGATGGCTGGCTCTCGGATGCACAATCGGGGGATTGTTAAAATTCGCATCTCATTTTACTGCTGGAGTTCTTTTTTGGAAAGACGCTGGAGCTAATTTCTGGGGCGTCCCAGGCGACAGTTTACTTTATTCATTTCTCTATAACGGAGCATATATGGTTCCGTCAATTATTGCATGTGTCGGAATCATGATATTGATTGGTCTCAAATGGCCTTTTTTGCTAAAGGATGCCAATTCAGTCTATCTTAAAGATCAAAGCAAAAACAAAGGGGAATAGCAATTATGAAAAACGTTAAAAAAGAAAACATACTTATCACCTTAATCGGTGTTGTTGGCTTTGTATGTTTTTTGACAATGTATGTCATTACCGCCGTTAAATCTTTTGAATATGATGGATATGGATTTTCGATTTCCTATGGCAATAGGGAATATTTTGTTTTAGTAATCATTTTCTTAGTTGTGATGATTCTCGGAATTATTCGCATCGTAAATAATATCCGCAAAGTTACTTATCGACATCTTGATGGAATGATGTTGTTACTTATCGGCTTAATCGGCGCCAGTTTCTATTTGTCGTCTTTTATCAATAATGTCGCAAATCAGCCCATTGATCCTATTTCAGTTACTTATTCATTAGCATTATCACTTATATCAATTCTTGTCTCCGGATTAGCGGTGTTGCTCCTTTTTAAGAAAAAATAATTTTGCGCGTTTATCGCAATGCATTGTTTAGTTTGTTAATATATCATGTTATATTAAATAAACGTGAGGTTTAATTATGAAATTAAATGACGATGTATTATCAAATGAAGTAGACAATAAACCTTCTGAGGAAGGAAAAGAACCTGTTGTCGAAATCAAACCACCTGTTGAAAATCCTCAAAAAGGATATAAAGAACCAATCGAGATTACCAAACCAACGAATGAGGATGCTCCTTATTGGGAGACTATTGATACATTTCGTGAGCAAATTGTCGATTCAGTGAAGAGATCAAAGAGAAGATCAACCATTTCACTTGGAATTATCGTCGCCTGTACGGTTGCTGCAGCAATTTTACTCTCTTTAGATAATATGGCCGCCAGCATCGTTGCCTGGTGTTTATTGGCTGTTGCTGTCGTAGTGATTCTCATCTTCTTCATTTTGAATAAGAGAGTTGACCGTCCGGATTTCGAAGGATATGTGGTCAAAGCATCCACCGCAATCAATAAAGTCAGCTTTGCTGATGGAAAGTTCACTGATGTGGTTTATTTCCCCTATGAAAAACTCGATTTAGGCGAAGTCTTCGCTGACGGAGTCTATGCCGGATTAACGAATTCAATTTCCCGAAATTTCCTCAAAGGCTCATATGATGGCCATACTTTCAAAATGTGCGAATGCGCGTTATTCACTGGAGCGGGAAGACAAAGAAGAACCGCTTTTGTTGGCAAATATATTAACTTTGTTAATTCATTGAATTTTGAAGGAAGATTTATCTTTTTGGTCAAAGGCAAAGAAGTTGTCGATCAACCAAGTGCAATTGACGATTTAGAAGTTTTAGAAAACACCGATGATGTTTATATTTACGGTCCTAGAGGCGCTAATCTCAAAGATATTTTCGGTGCTAAATTTATTTCAAAAATGAAATCACTTAAAGTTGAAAAACATTTGTTAAATATCGTATTCTCGGTTTGGGCTGGACACACTACTCTTTACTTAAGTTACGATGATTTGGTTAACGAACTTCCTGTCGACAAGAAATATAACCCTGACGGAGTCAAGCAATTCCAGAAAGAACTACCTGTCTTTATGGAGGTCTTAGCTCAATTAGCTAAGTAGTTTACATGAGTGTAGTAGGACGTTGGTTGGGAATAGAAAGTTACAAACACGATGGTGCTTTGCATCGCGTGTGGGACCGCGGTTACGTTTTAGAAAATAGCCACGATTTCATTATTTCCGCTTCTCGTCGTGCGAAAGTCGTAGAAAATAACGGACGAAGTTGGTTTACCAAAGAACCAGCCATTACCATTTTCTCAAAAAGAGAGTGGTGGAACGTCATTTGCATGATCAAGAACGATGGAGTTTGCTTTTACTGCAACATCGCTTCCCCATCTTTGATTGATCGCGATATTATCAAATACATCGATTACGATCTCGATGCCAAATTGTTCCCTAATGGTGAAGTTAGGGTTCTCGATGAAAAAGAATATGACCATCACCGCGAGTCCTATGGCTATGACGATGAATTGGACCAAATTCTAAAATTCACCATTTCCGACATTCTCGAACGCATGAAGAAAAGAAAGTTTCCTTTTAATGAGGAAGTTGTAAGAGACTTCTACAATCAATTCGTCGAACAAAATTCCAAGAAGGAATAGTAAATATGATTACCAATATTATCACTCATAAAGCCGAAGAGACCATTAAGTTGGGTGAACGGCTTGCTTCCATATTGCCCGACGGAATTACTCTGGCTTTAACAGGAGATTTGGGTGCGGGCAAAACAACCCTAGTCCGCGGTATTGCACAAGGGCTGGGTATCGAAGACGTTGTTCAATCTCCAACTTTTAACATTATGAAAATTTATCTCAAAGGTAATAAACCTTTGATTCACATTGATGCTTATCGTTTAGAAAACGTTAATACGGACATCGGCTTAGACGAATATATCGGCTATGAAACTGGTATCACCGTTATTGAGTGGCCAAACTATATCGCAAAATTACTGCCTCCTTATTTAATGGCAGTTGATATAAGAAACCTCGGAGGAGAGAATCGTTCCTTTACTTTTTCAGGAAGAGAAGAAGTGGTTCAAAAAATTGCATTATGAGATACACTATTTTACTCGACTCATCTAACACATCACTAACAGTTGGAGTCGCTGAAAAAGGTCGACTAATCGAATCAATTTCTTATGAATCATGGCAGTCTCAATCGGAACATATGATTCCGGAACTCGATAACCTATTATCTAAATACAATATTGCCAAAGAAAATATTGAAAACATCATCGTTGCGACGGGTCCGGGTTCCTACACCGGAGTCAGGATTGCTTTGACTATCGCTAAGACAATTGCGACCGTCTTACCAGTCAATTTATTAACTGTTAGTTCCTTGAGAGTTTTGAAAGATGGTCAAGCCCCTTCAATTTGTTTGATCAATGCGAGAAGCAACCGTTCATATGTTGGTATTTATCGAGGATCAGAAGTTTTATTACCTGATCAAATTATGAACAACGATCAAGTGATGTCTCTTATTAAAGACCATCCTGATTACCACATTTGCGGTGATACAAAATATCTGCAAATCGAAGGCAAAATATCCAATATTGCTGAAGAAATGGTTTCTTTGCAACCTTTTTTAATTAAAGCTGACAATCCATTAGCGGTTGTACCGGTGTACATGAGAGATTAAAATGGAATACTTAAATGTCACAATAAGACCGGCTGCTGATGCGGATATACCCGCGATTGTGGAAATCGAGAATCTTTGTTTCGTTTCTCCTTGGAAAGAAAAAGACTTTCTTTACGAACTGAACGAAAACCCCGTAAGTAACCTTTGGGTTATCGAATTAGAAATCGAATCTCAAAAGCTGAAATCAGTCCTCGGTTATTGCGATTGGTGGCAAACATTTGACTCAGCAACACTATGCAAAATCGCTGTTCATCCTGAAATGCAGAGGCACGATTTAGGCTCGGCAATGATGGATGAAATATATAACGATTGCTTAGCTAAAGAAATATTAACTTTAACCCTCGAAGTTAGAGTTTCAAACAATAAAGCCATCGCTTTTTATAAGAAGCACGGCTTTCGTGAAGTAGTTATTAAACCCCATTACTATGATAATGGAGAAGACGCATTATACATGCTCTTGGAGATAGGAAATTATGGCTCTAATTCTAGCAATTGAATCTAGTTGTGATGAGACAGCAATTGCCGTTATAAAAGATGGTGCCTTGCTATCGAATATTGTCTCTTCTCAGGTCGACGTTCACGCCAAGTATGGTGGAGTCATGCCTGAGATAGCTTCTCGTTTGCACGTCGAAAATATTGGTTTTGTCTTAAAAGAAGCTATTGAAAGAGCAAATATCAAACTTGAAGATGTCGACGCTTTTGCTGTGACTCGCGGGCCGGGACTCATTGGAGCCCTCCACGTTGGTCTTCAAGCGGCAAAGACTTTGGCCATGCTTTATAAAAAACCACTTATACCCGTCCACCATCTAGTTGGCCACATCTATGCCAATGAATACATTCAAAAGTTCCATTTTCCGCTTTTAGCTGTCGTTGTTTCTGGAGGAAATACTGAACTTATTCTAATGAAAGATCATATGTCATTTGATATCATCGGTGAGACTCGCGATGATGCAATTGGCGAATGCTATGACAAAGTCGCCCGTGTATTAGGCCTCCCGTATCCTGGAGGAATTCCGATTGATAGACTAGCCAAAGAAGGTAAACACACTTATGACTTGCCCACTCCTTTAAAGGGTGAACACACCTATGATTTATCATTCTCAGGATTGAAAACAAACGTTATCAACTTGGTGCATAAACTAGAGCAAAGAGGCGAAAAAGTAAATGTCCCTGACATGTGCAAGTCTTTCCAAGACGTCGCGGTCGGCACAATTATCGACCGCGTCAAAAGAGCGGCTCAAGAGTATCAAATCAATGAAGTAATTCTTGGGGGTGGCGTTTCTGCCAACTCTTATCTTAGAAGCGAGATGACCCGCGAGATGGAAAAACTTGGTATAGGAATTCATATCCCCCCGATGTGGTGTTGCACCGACAATGCGGCGATGATTGCTAAAGTCGCTGAACGATTGTATGACATGCGCTTATTCGCTCCTCTTGATTTGGGTGTTGATCCGAACTGGAAGATACAGGACTATAACAAATTCACGAATTAAAATGATTTAATCATTTAATCTTGTATAATTATTTTACGGAGGCTTGGAGATATATGGATGCTCGCAGTATTACCGATTTTGAACTTTATGATATTGTCGCTGGCGGCGATAAGGAAGAAATCGAATCTTTAAAAGAAGTTGTTTTAGAAGGTTGGGTAAAGACAAATCGAGACAATGGATCGATTGGTTTTATCGAATTTAACGATGGAACATATTTTAAAAATGTTCAACTTGTCTATCACAAAGAATGCAAAGATTACGAGCTTCTTTCTGGTTTAAAAACTGGGGCTGCCATTAAAGTCGTTGGCGATGTTGTTCTCACCCCTGAAAACAAACAACCATTTGATTTTTTTATTAAAGAGTTTGAACTCGAAGGTGATGTTGAGGAAGACTATCCCCTTCAAAAGAAGAGACATTCTTTCGAATTTCTTCGTGACATTGCACACATACGCCCACGTGCAAATACTTTCCAAGCCGTCTTTAGAGTCCGCAGTGTCCTCTCAATGGCAATTCACCAATTCTTCCAAGAGAGAGGATTTATCTATGTCCACACTCCTTTAATCACCACCAACGATGGCGAAGGAGCCGGCAACGTCTTTGACGTAATTACTCATGATACGAAAGATCCGCATTCTTTCTATAGCCAGAAAGTTAATTTGACAGTCACTGGGCAACTCCACGTAGAACCTTTTGCCTTATCCTTCCGTGATGTTTACACATTCGGACCAGCTTTTAGAGCAGAACACAGCAATACCACTCGTCACGCAAGCGAATTCTGGATGATTGAACCGGAAATAGCCTTTGCGGACTTACGCGACGACATGAATCTTATCGAAGATTGTGTTAAGTACTGCATAAATTATATTCTTACTGCCTGCCCCGCTGAGATGGAATTCTTCAACACAATGATTGATAAGACCCTTTTTGAGAGACTCAATCATGTCGTTAGTTCGGAATTCAAAGTCCTAACTTATACCGAAGGTATTGAACTCCTTCAAAAAGCCGTTAAAGAAGGCCAAAAATTTGAAAACAGTAAAATTGAGTGGGGAATGGATTTGCAATCCGAACACGAGAGATATTTGACTGAGCAAGTCTTTAAAGGCCCCCTCTTCTTAATCAACTATCCCAAAGAGATTAAAGCCTTTTATATGAGACAAAATGATGACGGAAAAACTGTTGCGGCTTGCGACTTGTTAGTTCCTGCTGTCGGAGAACTTGTCGGTGGTTCACAACGTGAGGAAAGATACGATTTATTAAAAGCTAGAATGGATGAACTCGGATTAACCAAGGGCTTAGAATGGTATCTTGATACTCGCCGCTATGGCGGGTGTCGTCATGCCGGATTTGGTCTTGGTTTCGACCGCTTATTGATGTATGTTACAGGTATGAGCAACATTAGAGATGTTCAACCATATCCACGTACCTCTGGATCAATTAAGTACTAATTTTTATGGATACAAAACAAAAGAAAAAACCATTAACTCCAGAAGAAATTAATCGTCGCAATTTGATGAAAAGACGATTTTTGTGGTTGCTGATTGTTCTCGATGTTTTGTTGATTGCCTACCTCGTATATCAAGTTGTAGTTATTATCATTTAAAAAACCTCGAACATATTGTCTCGAGGTTTTTATTTTTTCTTCTCTTTTTCTTTGTTGTCTGGAGCTGGTGCTGTTTGCGGTGCTGGAGTCGGTGTAGGAGCGGGAGCAACACCAGGTGCTGGCATCACCCCAGGTGGCAGAACTTGTCCGGGAATTAATGAACTCATCAACTGCTGATTCTGGTTAAATTGATCGAGTTTCTTGTCAAAAATTGATTCACTTAACTTCTTAATTCTCAAATCGCGAGCGATTAAGGCCTGGACACACCAAAGATACCAGAATCCTCCGACTGCCATCCCGAGAATAAAAAGATATGCGCCCCATGCATGTAAATGAAAGTGTGGTGAGCTAACTAGTGTCGGAAGTTTGAATGTTAATTCACCTCCGCCAGTTGAGATTATTCCGCTAAAATCCCAAATGAATAATAAAGAACCAAATCCATCAAAACTGTTGAATACATTGTACGTAAAGTCGTGGTATATAAGGTTTCGTATTAATAAGATGAGTCCGGAAACAAGCATAATAATGACGGGGATGCGTGCTGCTTTATAGAAAATAATCCAGTTCTTTTTCCTTGCGTACTTAACGAATTCTTTTTTCTCAGTTATAACGCGAGCATAAAGCACATCAGAAACACAGTTGTCCAAACCTTTGCCTTGCCACTTCATAACGCGAACAATTAAATAACCGATTGCGCCGATGATAACTAATAGCAATATAATGATGAAAAGGAGAGCGATGATTACTCTCTTATCAGTTTCTGTCAATTTCAATAAAGCTGGAAACATAATTAGAATCCCTTAAAACTGATATCAACACCGCCGCCGCGATCCTCGTCGTCGATATCTGAATCCACTTCTTGATATTTCGTCTTCTTTGGAGTGTATACTTCTGGAGCATCTTGCTCCTCGGAGAATTTAGCCTCATTTTTTTGCTGTTGAACAGGCTCGATCTCAGGTTCGGGTTCTGGAATGAATACGTCTTGTTCTGGCTCTGGGTCAACAATTGTCGCATCAACAATAGGTGGAACTGATTCAGCGATATCTTCATCAGGACCAAAAGCCACTTCTTCAATAGAAGGTTCAGTAGTATCGTTTGTTTCGTCCTCTGCAGGTTTATCATCCGCTGCAGGTTGTACGCCATCTGGATTTAATAAAGGATCTTGGCTAGAAGCAATTATCTTTTGAATAATTTTCTTTGCTTTAACATCTTCTGGAAGTTCAATTTTCAGTGAACGACCGCTGAAGAAAAGAATAATTGATTTAAAAAATAAATAGATGAAACAAAATGCACCAACGAGGGCATATCCTGTAATTACCAAAAGAAAAACAGGAAGTACCAAGAGATACAACAAACCTTTTCCGACTGTTTTGAAGATGTTTTCCATTAGTAGTTTAGTTTACCTATTTTCAATTGTAGCTTTGTTTCTTTTCTTTAACAAATAATTATTGATAAAAACAATAATTGCACAAAAAAGAGGGAAAAACTGGAGTAGTAGTAATCCCAAAGGATTCGCTGTCGTGCCTTGAACAATTGGATATAAGAGGGCAAAAAGGAACATTGAAACAACCAAAGAAAAAGCCAAAGAGGCAACTATCCACTTCTTTCTGGTCACAATCAAAACACCAATTGAATAGAAGGCGAGCATAAGGGAAAACATCATTCCAAGGTAAGAAATCTCAGGATAGATGAAAGCAAATACCACACTAAAAGCGATGAAGAACAATGTCAAAAAGGAAATAATGATATCATCCTTTCTTAAAAAAAGAGGGTTAATTTTAATTTTGTTTAATTCCTCAATAATTATCATGAAAGAAAGTGTTTGTTGCACAATAGCAAGCACGCATATAAAAATGGTCTGTAAGTATTCGAGATATGAATAATTTTGAAGGGAAACAATGGCTGCAAAATCTGTAACAATATTGCGCTGATAAAGCAAATATATAAGCGGTATAGCAACATAAGATAAAACAATTTGGGCTAAAACCCCGCTAATAATAATGAATATTGGGGAAATTCCCTTATCGATTAAAACGCCGAAAATCAGACCTGACACGATGGATGGGATAACATAGAAAAGAACATTCCCGATATCCCAAAAGCTTACTAATGAACAAACTGCAATCGTTGCGACAGCATAAATAATAAAATATTTTTTTTGGCAGAAATATGCAACAATTGTACTTGCTAAAGGAAGGATAAAAACTAAAAGGATAAAAAGAACCGGAATCCAGGTGGTTAGCAAAATGAAAATGACGTTGATAGCGGCCATTAATGCCATATAGGTAATATTTCCGATAGGTGTTGTTTTCTTTTTGAATATCGCCATTTATAATATTTTACCATTTAGACAGGAAATTTGTGAAAAAAGGAAGAAATTAATCTCAATATACTATGTGAGAAAAATTGCATTGCTTATATTTTTGTTTATATTTGTTTCTGTTTCCTGCAAACGCTCACAGAAGAACATTGTTAATTTTGACTACAATGATTTCAGCAATCTTACAATTAAATGGTCAGATTTTTTCAATCAACCCGATGAGCAATATTACGTTTATTTTTATAGTGAACAATGTGGGTACTGTAAAATGATTAAGCAAGACATTTTAGGTTATATTTCTCAATCTAAATCACGTATTTATTTGCTTTCATATCAGGAAGGAATTCCCATTAAATTGGATGTCGAGAGAACCGTCGGGGCAATTTCAATCGACCAAATGTGGTTTGGTGGGACACCCAGCCTAGTTTTCATTGAAAAAGGAGTGGTGGGTTTAAACTTATTAGGAGCTCAAAGTATTTTGATGTTCTTAAACAGCACGTAGTTCTTTTTAAAGAAATTCCAGAAAAAATTGATAAATCTGACAAAATATGATATTATATTGCAAAGCAATATATGAATTTTCAAACAGATTTAAATGAAATGCAGTTGAAAGCTGTTGAAACGGATTCTCAATATGTTCGCGTTATCGCCGGAGCTGGTTCCGGAAAAACGAGAGTGTTGACATATCGCGTCGCTTTTCTTATCTCCGAAAAAAATATCTTACCATGGTCAATTCTCGCCATTACTTTTACTAACAAAGTAGCCAACGAAATGAAACAAAGGGTTGTAAAAATGCTTCCTGAATCCAACCGTGATTTAACGATCAGAACGTTTCATTCATTTGCTGCTCAATTTTTAAGAAAAGAAATTCGGGTTTTGGGCTTCCCGAGCACTTTCTCAATTTTAGATGAAGAAGATCAAACTAAACTAATTAAAGATATAGTCGCTAACATGGGATATCGACGCGGAGATAAGATTGTAGGCAAAACAATGGGTTACATCTCGCGAAATAAATTAAAAGAAAAGTACCCAGAAGACATAAAAATTGAAAAACCTTCTTTTGAAGATGAAAAAACGTGCCTAGAAATTTATTCAATCTACGAAGATGAGAAAAACAAGAGTTACTCTCTGGATTTCGATGACTTGCTTCTTAAAACTAACTATATTTTGACTAACTACTCTGACATTAGAATGAAATGGCAACGCCGATTTGCTCATATCCTTATCGACGAATTTCAGGATACCAACGACGTTGAGTATCGACTCGTAAAACTATTGAGTCACCCCGACACTTCTTTATATGTCGTCGGTGATCCAGATCAAACCATTTATACTTGGAGAGGTGCTAACCAAAACATCATTTTGAATTTGATTAAAGAATTACCTAATGTTGAAACTATTGTTTTGGAACGCAATTATCGCAGTAGCCAAAACATTCTTGATTCAGCAAACAAACTTATTTCGCATAATCGCCTGAGAGTCGCCAAAAATCTTTTCACCCGTCAAAACAAAGGACAACCAGTGACGGTTTATTCAGGAACTTCTGGCAAAGGAGAAGCCGACTTTGTTGCTCGCGAAATTCAAAAGTTGGTTAAAGGTGATAATCGCTCTTATTCTGAAATTGCCGTTTTGTATCGTTCCAATTACGTGACAATGGAATTTGAAACCGCTTTTGCTAATCGTGGTATCCCATACAAAATATATGGAGGACAGAAGTTCTATCAAAGACGAGAAATTAAAGATGTTTTGGCATATTTTAGATTAATCACGAATGACAAAGATAACATAGCCTTTGAACGAATCATTAATGTTCCAGCGCGCGGAATTGGCGATATGACAATCGCAAAAATAAAAGAAGAAGCTGAAAGAGAAAACCTTCCTCTCTACGAATTCATTAGAATTGCGGATTTAACCAAAAGTTCTATTCCGCCAAAAGCCTTGCTCAAACTGAAATCGATGATTGAGCTAATTGGAATCACTCGGACAAAAATTAACGAAAATGATGAAGTGTTTTCTAAAACCTTGGAAGATTTGATTTGGTCAGTTGGATATAAGGACTACATCATGAAAGAAGATGACGGTGATGAGAGAATTGAAAACATCAAAGCTCTTTTTGCTGACATCCGCCATTATCTAAAAGCTAATCCCGAATCGACATTTGATGAATATTTGCAAAATATCGCCCTTTACTCGGCACAAGATGATGTTATCGATGGAGATTTCGTCACTCTCATGACGGTTCACACCGCTAAAGGATTGGAATACCCTATCGTCTTTGTTGTTCGACTCAATGATGGCGTTTTCCCCCATTCGCGTTCGGTTGCGGAATCGGGATACAGCGGTCTTGAAGAAGAGCGTCGACTTGCTTACGTAGCAATGACGAGAGCTAAAGAAAAACTATACCTGACTTTCTGCTCCGATTTCTCATATGTTTTAGGGGGCCGCTTATTGCCTTCTCAATTCCTCGCTGAATCAGGAAACGATGTCGCTCAAACTGTTGATACCTATTCACCATATAAATCGCTAAGCAAACCTAAAGAGTATCATTTTGATGACGGACCCAATCTTGACTTCTCTCGCGATGAACCAATAAAACAAGACTTTTCCGCTAAGACAAACAACATCGACGATTGGAGAGAAGGAGATATTGTTATTCACAAGGCATTTGGTAAAGGCAAAGTCGTTGGTCTTGAAGGAGATGGCATTATCACCGTGCTTTTTGAAAGCCATGGTTTAAAATCATTAATGGGCAACCACCCATCAATCACGCGAGGAGGGCATAAGGCATGACACCGAAGCAAAGAGTGGAAGAGCTCACTAAACTTCTTGAAAAGTACAATTACGAATATTATGTTTTAGACAATCCTAGTGTTATCGATAGCGAGTATGATCGCCTAATGCAGGAGTTAATCGCTCTCGAAAAAGAATATCCCGAATTGGCGAGTTCTCTATCTCCAACTCAACGAGTTGGTGGATTGGTTCAAGACCAATTTAAGAAAGTAAATCATCAACGTTCGATGCTTTCGCTTGCCAACGCTTTTAATGAGGATGATTTGAGAGATTTCGACCAAAAAGTACGGGATGCTACCGGACAAGATAAAATCACATATATGGCTGAGATGAAAATTGACGGTCTCGGAATGTCCCTTGTTTATAATAAAAAATTAATTTATGCCGCGACTCGCGGAGATGGCGTTGAAGGAGAAGATGTTACCTCTAACGTTATAACGATTAAATCGATTCCAACCAGAATTAATTTAGAAGGTGATTTCGAGATAAGAGGCGAAGTCTTCATGCCCAAAAAATCACTTCATAAATTAAACGAAGAAAGAAAGAAAATAGGGGAACCACTTTTTGCAAACGCTCGAAATGCAGCCGCAGGTAGTATTCGTCAACTTGATAGTTCAATTGCTGCATCTAGAGGGTTGGATGCTTTCTGGTATTACTTTGTAAACGCTAAAGATTTTGGCATTCGCTACCATTCTGAAGCACTTAACATGGCCTCAAAATTAGGTTTTAAAACCAATCCCGAGAGAAGACTTTGTTATGGAATTGATGAAGTGATTGATTATATCAAAGAATACACTTCATTAAGGTCCACGCTTGACTATGATATCGATGGAATCGTTATTAAAGTTGACGACATGAAATTATATGACAAATTAGGTTACACCGCCAAAACACCAAGATGGGCGGTTGCCTATAAATTTCCACCTGAAGAAGTGGTAACAAAACTAACTGATATTATCTATACGGTTGGAAGAACAGGAAAAGTAACTCCTAATGCGGTATTAGAGCCAGTTCGAGTTGCAGGCAGCACTGTCCAAAGGGCAACGCTACATAATGAAGACTTTATTGTTGAAAAGCAAATTATGGTTGGAGATTATGTTGTATTAAGAAAAGCAGGAGACGTAATTCCTGAAGTAGTTCGCGTTCTTATCGAAAGAAGAGATGGAACACAAATGCCTTACCACATGATTGAAAACTGTCCCGTCTGTGAATCCTTGTTAGTGAGGAAAGACGCGATGCGCTTCTGCGTTAATCCATCATGTGGAGCTCGCCAAGTTGAATCTATCATCCATTTCGCCTCTCGCGATGCGATGGATATCGATGGATTAGGGGAAAAGGTTGCAGAACAATTCTTCAATCAAGGATTCTTCCGAACAATAAATGACATTTATGATCTCGTTAAACATCGCGAAGAAATTATAAATTTAGACGGATGGCAATCAAAGTCCATCGACAATTTATTGAATGCTATTGAAGTGTCAAAGAACAACTCGTTGGAGAAGACTCTTTTTGGACTTGGAATTAAAGAAGTTGGAGCCAAAATGGCAAAAACTTTAGCCAAAAAATTCGAACATATCGACAATCTAATTAAAGCAACGGAAGAGGAACTTCTCGAAATACCAGATATCGGGCCAATTGTCGCTCAATCAATCGTCACATATTTCGCGAACGAAAATAACTTACAAATTATCAATTCATTAAAAGAACACGGCATCAATTTTTTCTATCGTCTATCGACAACTCAAGCCGCTAATTCGTTCTTCAGCGGGAAGACGGTTGTATTAACTGGAACTCTCTCTTCTATGGGCCGTAAAGAAGCTACTGATTTATTAGAAAGCCTCGGAGCGAAAGTTACCGGCTCAGTGTCAAAAGCCACCGATGTTGTAATCGCCGGAATAGAGGCTGGGTCTAAACTCGATAAAGCTAACTCTCTCGGAATTACTGTCTTGAGCGAGGAAGAATTTAAAACTTTGATTTAAGTTTGAATATCATTAAAAAAATCCACCTTTCGTCTTTAACAAAGTGCGAAAGGTTTTTCTTATTTAAGAAATTGTTAAATAAAAAAAGTCCAATATGATACAATACTTCTGTTGAAGTAGGACTTATATTATGAAAAAAGTAGATATTCCTCTATTAAAAAAAGTCGCTAATAACCTCATGTTTGACATGAAAGATAGTGAATACAATACTCTTCTTGAAGAGTTTGATGTCATTCTTTGCCAGATGGAGTTAATCTCTGAAATTCCTGGTGTTGATGATGTTGAACCGATGACATTTCCTTTTGATGTTACCACTGATTTCTTAAGGGAAGACATCCCTACAACCCCTCTTGCTCAAGAGGAGGCTTTAAAGAACGCTGGTGAAGTAGTGGATGGTCAGATCAGATTACCAAAGGTGGTGGGCTAATATGGATTTCCTTGCACTCGATATCTTAAGCCTGCATCAGGCTTTATTAGATGGGAAGATTAACCCGATAGAACTAATAAAACTCTCAATTGAAAAAGCAAAAAAAGATCAAAACAACGCTTTTGAATATATCTGCGAAAAAGAAGCTCTCGCTGCCGCGGCTAATCTCGATCCCAACAAAAAACACAATCTCTTATGGGGTATTCCTTATGTCTTGAAAGACAACTTTTCGACGAAGGATATCCCGACTACTGCTTCAAGCAATATTTTAAAAGGCTATGTTCCAATTTATTCGAGTGAGGTTTATCTTCGCTTGAGTGAACAGGGTGCCATCTTGATTGGTAAAGCAACTCTCGACGAGTTAGCAATGGGCGGAACAGGTATGACTGGACACAAAGGTTTTACCTTTAATCCTTGGGATCCTACTCATAAACGGATGATCGGCGGTTCAAGTTGTGGTTCGGCCGCAGTTGTTGCTGCCGGAATTGTTCCCTTCTCTATCGGGTCGGATACGGGAGACAGCGTGCGCAAGCCCGCTAGTTTTGCCGCGCTAGTCGGCATGAAGCCGACATGGGGTCGAATCTCTAGATTCGGACTTTTCCCCTTCGCCCCATCTCTTGATCACGTAGCTTGCTTTACGAGAAACGTCACTGATTCAGCAGTTGTTCTTGAAGCCCTCGCTGGCCGAGATGAAAAAGATAGTTCATCCGCGACTGCTCCACTTGAAAAATACTCCGAGGCAATTAAACCTGATTTAAAAGGGAAGAAATTTGCTGTTATAAAAGAGATTAATAATTCCATTAGTAATCCCTATATTCACGCTGTTTTTGATGCCACTGTCAAGGCGCTACAAGAGCGAGGAGCAATTATCGAATATGTTTCAATGGACATGAAACTCTGCAAAGCAATATATCCTACATATATCGTTATCTCTTGCTGTGAGGCGACCAGCAATAACGCAAATTTAGATGGCATTAAATTTGGTCCAAGATTTGATGGAAAAGACTATGAAGAAGTGATGACTAAAGCTCGCACAGAAGGGTTTTGTGAAATGATTAAACGCCGATTTGTTATCGGCAGTTATGCTCTGTTCAAAGATAATCAGGCCGAAATATTCCTTCGTGCCCAAAAAGTCCGTCGATTAATCGTTGATGCAACCAATAAAATTCTCGAAAAATGCGATGCCATTTTATTGCCCGCATCTCCAACGACCGCTCCTTTATTTAATGGTGGTAACAGCGATAAGCTATCGAATGAATATCTCATTTCTGATAATCATCTTGCAATTGGAAACTTTGCTGGACTTCCATCTATCGTTCTTCCTCTCGGTTTTGAAAACGGATTGCCGTTTGGCATTAATGTCACCGGAAAGAAATTTGCAGAAGCAGAAGTTTTCTCCTTAGCAAAGGGAATAGAAGATATCACCAAATTAAAAGATTTAGTAGCAAAGGAGGACAAATAAGATGAATTTTGAAGCTGTAATCGGACTTGAAATCCATGTCGAGATGAACACAAAAAGCAAGATGTTCTCGACTGCTCCAATTCGCTATGGCGCTTTGCCAAATAGCCTGACTGTCCCCCTCGATTTCGCTTTTCCTGGCACTATGCCGGTGGTCAATAAACAGGCGGTTATCAACGCCATTCGCATTTGCAATGCTTTGCATATGACAATTGATCGCGAACTTTGGTTTGATCGCAAGAACTATTTTTATAGCGATTTGCCAAAGGGTTACCAAATTACCCAGCAACAAAGACCAATCGGCTCCAATGGCTATCTTGAAATTGAGACATCATTAGGCAAGAAAAAAATTAGTATCGAAAGACTTCACCTCGAAGAGGACACCTGTAAACAGCTCCACTCTTGGGACTGCACACTACTCGATTATAATCGCGCCGGTATTCCACTTGTTGAAATCGTTTCCCGCCCTGATTTAAGAAGCGGTCAAGAGGCTCGCCAATACGCGGAAAAGATTCGCTCTATCGTCTCCTTTCTCGATGTTAGCAACGGCAAAATGGAAGAAGGTTCTCTCCGTTGTGACGTTAATATTTCTTTGCGTCCAATCGGAAGCGAGAAATATGGCACAAAAGTTGAGATAAAAAATTTAAATAGCTTTGCTAACATTGAAAAAGCTGTCGACTATGAAATCAAACGACAAGAAATGATTCTTATCAGCGGTGATTCCGTAATTCAGGAGACAAGACGCTTTGATGAAGGTATTAAACAAACTGTTTTAATGAGATTAAAAACTGATGCGGTTGATTATAAATATTTCACTGAACCGAATATCACTCCTATTAGATTGAGTGAGGAGTTCATTAAAGACGCGATTGAAACCTCTCCTGAACTAGCGGAAGTCAAACTTGCTCGTTATAAGGATTTAGGGCTTAGCGACTACGATTCTCAAATTCTCATTTCTAATAAAAACACATGTGCCTACTTTGATAAGGCAATTAAGTCAGGACCCAATGCAAAATTATTGGCTAATTGGATTATCGTTGATGTGCAGGCTGTTCTTAACAAGGAAATGATAGAAATCGATGACTTCAAGGTTTCACCAGAACATCTCGGAAAACTCGTTTTAATGATTGAAAAAGAGCAAGTTTCTAACAAACAAGGACGCGAAATCTTCCAAAAACTCCTTGAGAAAGACGAAGATCCAGAAGTCATTAAAAAAGCCCTCGGAGTCGATCTTATCAACGACAACAACATGATTGCTGAAGCAGTAAAGCATGTAATCGATGAGAATCCGCAAGCAGTTGTTGATTATCATAACGGCAAAGATCGTGCGGTGGGATTTCTTGTTGGTCAAGTGATGAAAAAGACGGCCGGAAAAGCCAATCCTGCCATCGTGAGCAAATTGGTTATTGAAGAATTGAAAAGGAGATAGGTATGGCAATCCTAGTTACTGGCGGAACCGGCTACATTGGTTCACACACTGTTGTTGAATTATTGACCCATGATTTTGATGTGGTTATCGTTGACAACTATTCCAACTCTAACCCTGAAGTTTTGAATCGAATCCTCAAAATAACTGGCAAAAGACCAAGATTTTATCAAATCGACATTCGAGATGAAGAAAAAATGAGAGATTTATTCATAAAAGAGAAAATCACAGATATCATCCACTTTGCTGGCCTTAAAAGCGTCGCGGAATCAGTTGCAAAACCTGATTTGTACTTTTCTAATAATGTTGGAGGAAGCAAAGTTTTACTTCGTTTAATGGATGAATTCGGCATTAAAAATATCGTTTTCTCCTCTAGTGCAACAGTCTATGGAGTGCCCGATCATGTCCCTCTTAAAGAAACAGATAAGGTTGGCGGGTGCACTAATCCGTACGGTCAAAATAAACTCGACATCGAATACCTTCTAAAGGATTACGCCTCCGCCCATTCGAATGCGAACATCGCAATTCTTCGTTACTTTAATCCGATTGGAGCTCATTCATCAGGATTGATTGGTGAAGATCCAAACGGTATTCCAAATAACCTAATGCCTTACGTCACTCAAGTAGCGGTTGGTAAACGGCCGTTCTTAAACGTATATGGTGATGATTACCAGACGGTCGATGGAACGGGTGTTAGAGATTATATTCATGTTGTCGATTTGGCCCGCGGGCACTTGTACGCCTTACGTAAACTTGCCGAGAAACCCGGATTGGTTATTTACAACCTTGGAACTGGTCGTGGAACAAGCGTGCTCGAATTAGTTCATGCTTTTGAACAAGCTAATGGACTGAAGATTCCTTATCAAGTTGCTCCTCGTCGTCCGGGTGATGTCGATGAAAATTACGCTGACTGCATTAAAGCCTATGAAGAGATGGGCTTCAAGACGGAATTCGATGTTGTTGATGCTTGCCGCGACTCTTGGAATTGGCAAAAGAATAACCCCAACGGTTATAAATAATTGAGGTAATCGATATATGAAAAAGAGATACGAAATTGTCCTTTCCGATGGTCAACAATTATTCGGTTTACAATGGTTGGTTGATAATCCGGTTGGAAATATTTTGCTGATGGAAGGAATGGAAGAACATTCCACCCGTTACGACGAATTCGCCACCTTTCTAAATTCTAATGGATTTAATGTTTACTGTCTTGATACATTCGGACAAGGTGAAAACGTTGCCAAGGATTTATCTAATCGCGGTATCTGGCCGGTCGATGGATTTAGAAAACAAGTCGATGCTGAAAATGAAGTGGTTACTCTCTTGAAGAAAACGGGTCTGCCGACTCATATTTTCTCTCACAGCATGGGATCCTTTATGGCTCAATCCTTTATTCAAAGATACCCTAATCAAGTGGGAAAAGTGGTCCTCTGTGGTTCAGGTAGTAAGAATCCTGCAGCCAATTTCGGCTATCTCCTCGCTAGAATTCTCACTACTAAGAAATCGAGAAATCGAAGCGCTCGATTCCTCAATAAGTTAATGTTCGGAGGATTCAACAAAAAGATACCCCAACCAAAAACCGACTTCGATTGGCTTTCATATAATGAAGAAAATGTTAATAAGTATATTGCCGACCCGTTAAGCGGATATGGACCAAACAACGGATTCTGCTTAGAGTTCTTGAAAGGTTTGAAGTCTCTTTACAAGAAAGCATCTTTGAAGAGTATTAATTCATCCCTCAAAATCTTTATTATTTCCGGCGAGGAAGATCCTGTCACTTCCTATTCAAAATCCGTTAATAAATTGAAAGCAATGTATGAATCCGTCGGCGTTAAAGAGGTTCAAACCAAAGTTTATCCTCATATGCGCCACGAAATTCTCAACGAAGATAATCGACTGGAAGTCTACCAGGACATTGTCAAATTCTTTAAGGAGTAATAGGCTTATTAGCCTTCATCTCTCCCCCTTTGCGCCTGTAACTCAGCTGGATAGAGTACCATCCTCCTAAGATGGGAGTCAGACGTTCAAATCGTCTCAGGCGCGCCAAATTATTCAAAATACAGGTCAATCCTGTATTTTATTTTTTCTAGAAGCAGAAAAGCAGTTTTCTAAGAGATTAGTATTCAAAAATCTATGATTAGTATTGATTTATTGCCTCTTGGTGTTATAAAATCTTAGCAGTCCATTTGGGTCTGTAGCTCACCTGGGAGAGCGCCTCCATGGCATGGAGGAGGTAGCCGGTTCGATCCCGGTCAGATCCACCAGTTCGACAAATTGGCTTGATTGATTCAAGCCTTTTTTTATTTCTTTCAACAGCTATATTGATTGATATAGATAAACTGACAAGATAGATGAGATTAAAAGATATAATATAACTAGGAGGAATTTTCTATGGAAAGAAAAATTGCCACTAGCGTACAGGGTTTTGCCACACGAGATGGAGCCGGGGTCAGTCTTGTTCGAGTCCTTTCTAACACGACGGTAAAAGAGTTTGATCCATTTCTTATGCTCGATTCCTTTGATAGCCGTAATCCTAAGGATTATATCGCCGGATTTCCTCTCCACCCTCACCGAGGAATTGAAACAATCTCCTATATTTATCAAGGCCACATGATTCATCAAGATAGCCTCGGAAACAAAGATCAAATCGAGGATGGTGAAATTCAATGGATGACTGCTGGATCAGGCATTCTTCACGAAGAAAGATTACCCGCTTCCAAAAGAATGCTCGGCGTTCAACTTTGGCTCAACTTGCCGAAAAAGGACAAGTTTACGCATCCCAAATATCTCAGCATTCACAAAGACCAAATCGAAGAAATACCTTTTGAAGGAGGTTACATTCGTTTGCTGACTGGCAATTATAAAAATCACCACGGCCACCAGAGCGAATATTTACCTCTTGATTACTATGATATCCATCTTAATCCTGATTCAGAAATTTCTATTGATGTTCAAGAAGAGAGAACAGTTATGCTCTTTTCTCTTGTTGGCCAATTTTACGTTGCGAATCAGATAGTAAAAGAAAAAACCGCAGTCAAGCTGACATCCGGAAACAAAGTCATCATTAAAGCGGGAGATTCACCAGCTCAAATTTTATTCTTGAGTTCACTCCCTCTTCACGAAACAGTTGCTTGGGGAGGACCGATTGTCATGAACACCCGAGAAGAATTATATGAGGCGTTTGATGAATTGGATAAAGGAACATTCCTCCGAGAAAAAATAAATTATTAAGCACTTCATTTGCCGCAATTGTTTTAATATCTTAAAATGAGGCACAAACACATAAGGAGAGATAATATGTCGAACGTAAAAATTGCTGTTTTAGTTGGCAGCTTAAGAAAAAAATCTTTTACCAAAACTGTCGTTGAGACAGTCATCAAAAATAGTCCAAAAGAAATGGAGTACACCCTCATCGATATCGGTGTTCTGCCTATCTACAATCAGGACTTAGAATCCGAAAATAGAGAGCCGAAAGAATGGCTCGCTTTCCGTGACAAGATTAGAGGCTTTGACGCCGTCTTATTTGCCACTCCCGAACACAATCGCTCGGTCCCAGCAGCATTGAAGAATGCACTTGATGTGGGCTCTCGTCCATACGGGCAAAATGTCTTTAATGCAAAACCAGCTGCAGTTATCAGTGTCTCGCCAGGCGCTATCGGTGGTTTCGGGGCCAATCATCACCTCCGCCAAGTTTTAGCATTCTTGAATATGCCGGTCATGGCTCAGCCAGAAGCATATATTGGCAACGTGATGAATGTCATCAATCCTGATGGTGCCATCACCAATGAGAACACGGTTGGATTTTTAAAAGTATTCGCCGAGAGTTTCCTGAACCATATTAAAAATAATTTGAAATAAATCCCCATCATTGGATTTGCCGATAACTCACTGCCATACATGGTTTTAAAATATCCCTCATAAACCGGATTGTTTTTATCGAAATGTGAGCGTTAACTTGTATAATCCTATCTTTAGGTGGTGTTTTTTGATACAATAGAAACACAATATGAGCAAATTTAAAATTAATGATGAAGTAATGCATTGCAGAGATGGTTTGGCCATTGTTATTGGTATAACGGAAATGGGTGGCAAACATTATTTTCTCGTGCGCGCAAATCGCAGTGATGCCGAGACTATTTATGTTCCCTTCGATTCAAGCAACAACATCATTCGCCCAATTATGGCAATCGAAGAAGCTGATGAATTACTTAAAAAAATCAGCATCATCGAAAAGGACTTCAATCCCAACACCAAGCAAAGAAGAGACGCCTTTAAACGCCGCCTCGGTTCTGGTGATGTCGAAGATATCGCCTACCTATTCGCTCAATACAGGACTTATAAACGAGATCCGGAAGGAGTTAAGTTAGGCGCTGCTGATATTGATATGTTAGATTATGCAAGTAACTTTATTCTCGATGAATTCGCGACTTGCTACAAAGTAAAACGCGATGAAATTTATAACTTCATCGACGCTAGAATTAAATCAATGAAATAGGAGTTAACTCCTATTTTTTTGTTCCAATAACCAGGTAAGGAGTTCTTCAGCGCCAGCTAACACTTTGCTATCAGGGCAAAGGTAAGCGAGCTCTTTTTTTGTTCGATAGCCATAACCAACCAAAGAAAAATCGAGATGAGAATTTAAAGCTGTCATCTGATCAACATCAGTGTCTCCAACATAAATAGCTTGGGTGTTATCTAAAGAGAAAAAGTCGAGGACTTTACTAACCATATGAGGTTCCGGTTTTTTAGGTAATCCCGCTTCATCGCCTTGGACATAATCAAAAACACTAGGGAAAAATTTATCCACTAACATATTCGCGATTGATTGTGTTTTGTTGGTGCAGACCGCAAGAGCCATCCCTGATTTCTTTAATTGCCTGAGCATTGGAAGTAGCCCTGGATAAGGTTTCGTTTCGATATCATAATGTTCGCTATAATACTTTTTGAAAACCTCTAGAGTAGATAAATACTCATCTTTTTGTACATCTTTTGGTATAGTTCTCTCTATTAATTTTGCCACGCCATTTCCAATCGCTAAACGGACTTCTTCTCTGCTCTTAATTGGCCATTTTTTGGACATTAGAGCGTAATTTACAGCGTTTTTTAAATCATCGAGGGTGTCTAACAAGGTACCATCGAGATCGAATATTATCAATTTTTTCATATGATTTTTTTAATGACACTTTCTACATCTTCATTAATGACTAGGTCGCACATGTTGTCGTAAGGAGTCTCTGTTTTATTGATGACAATGAGATATTTTCCGCGGAAATAACGCAAGAATCCTGCTGCCGGATAAACGATCAAAGAAGTGCCAACGACAACGAGAACGTCACATGTCATAATAGCAGATATAGTTCTTGTAATAATGTCTTCGTTCAAGGGCTCTTCATAGAGGACAACATCAGGTTTAATTACTCCTCCACATTTATCGCAAACAGGTATTTCTTTACTATCGAGGATGTATTTTATCCCGAAGAGGCGATTGCACTTTTCACAATAATTTCGATGAACATTACCATGCAATTCATAGACTAAAGAAGAACTAGCCGCTTGGTGCAATCCATCAATGTTTTGAGTTACAACAACAACTTTTTTGCCTTTCTTTTCTAACTCAGCAAAATACTTGTGAGCGAGGCTGGGTTTGGCGTTCTCGTAAAGCATTTTTCGGCGATAAAAATCAAAGAATTCTTTTGTGTGACTGGTGAAATATGAATGAGACAAAACTTCTTCTGGATTAAATTCATCTTTTTTTGTTGAAGTGAAGACGCCTTTTTCGCCGCGGAAGTCCGGAATCCCGCTAGCAACCGATATCCCAGCTCCAGTGAAGACGACAATCCGGCTTCCCTCGTCAATCATGCTTTTTAATATTTCGTACTTGTTCATATGTCAATTTTATTGTCAGTTTGATATTATCAAAATTAGTTTCCTTTCGCTTCATTTTATCATAACAATTTTCATTTTTTGAAAGATTTAACGGACCTTTTCAAGGTCACACCCGTTCAAAGGTTTAGACATTTCGCGGTTTTGCTTGTATAATTCGTTGTGAAATATGGGACAGTTTAAATACATTTTATCCAGCATTTGGTTTTGGCTTATTATCGTTATCTCCTGTTTCTTTCTTGAGAATGTTGCTCTTCTTTCTAACGGAGTTCCTTTGAGTGGCTTTAGCAACTCGGTTTTTTATATGTTAACCGCCATTATCGTCGTGATGATGGGCGTATATTTCTTTCTCGAACACAAGAAAAATAAAATGAAACCTCACTGGGTTCTTTTTGTTATTTTAACTATTATTTTTGTGAGCCTCTGCGTTGCTATCTGGACCAACCCAGAATCAAGAACTTTCTTCAATCATGAAAATGAAATTGAAACAACTCTAACTTACTCAATTCAGGAAAAAATCCATTACACTATTCAGCTTTTCATTAGCGTTGTAGTTCTCTATATGATGCTTTTTAATTATGTAAGGGGAAGGTTGAGATTCCGCAAAATCAAATGGCTAGCCTACATGGTGATCATCGTTGTGTTTATTTCATGCGTCCTTTCTCTTATTTTTGACAATGCGATTTACAGAACCGTTTTTAATCAGAACTATGCTGGAGGAGGCGTAGCATCATTCTTCATTAATCCAAATATCTTTGCCCTTTGTTTATTAATGGGCATTTTCGCTTGCTTGATAGTCAACTTCCCAAAATCAAAGTGGTGGACTTATATTCTTATCTTTTTCTTCATCGGAATTATGGTCTTTACAATATCCAACGCATGTCTGATTATTTCATTCAGCGTGTTTGGTTTGTATATTCTTGGAAAAATAATTAAAGGATTCGTTTTAAAACGATATTTCATGTCATGGGTTATCGTTGCCTCAGTGTTGACCGTGGGTATCGCTGCCGCAGTCTTAATCTCTGTCGCTGAAGCGAAACAATGGGCTTCTTATCTTTCGTTTAAAAACTTTTTCTTAGAAAACATTTTTATTAACAAATTTGGCAATTTTTCAAATCGCGATAAGATTTGGCGATTAGCGATTGAACTATGGCAAGAAAATCCCTTGAGGTTGATTCTTGGATATGGGTATGGAGCTACCTCTAAATTAATTCTCGCTAGTTCTTCAACGTTTATTCAACAGGTAAGAACTTGCCATTCTGGTTATATTGAAGTTCTCTTAACAAGTGGTATTGTTGGAATGACATTATATGCGATCGGAATCCTCTATGGTTTTTATTGCATTCTACGGTTGTTCATTCGCAAGCAATATCGCTTTGCTTTGCTCTACGCATTGCTCTATTTAGCAATTTTAGCTCATAATGCGGTCGAGTCGACGCGATTCTTTGACATATCAACGTCCGGGGCACTCATTATGCTTTTGGTTTATTTACCGCCTGTTGCCGCTTGGAGACACATGAAAAAGCCACAATTGGCGAAGGAAGCTGTCCATAATTATGTATGGCAAAACAGCGTTAGTTATATCAGCGTTATTCGCGTTGTTACTTTAGTACTTCTCTCATTAATTGTTGGATGCGCAAGTGCTTTTGTGACCACATTCCCATACTCATTTCCATATGTGAAGCCGATTATTTTGTCACTCATTGTATTCTTTGCTGCCAACATAGTGTTTCTGCCGTATTTTGTCGCTTTATTATATAAGCACAGCTCAAATCCAAGATTTGTCGTTCGTCTTCTTGTTTACGGATCCATCTTGCTCGGCACCTTGGGTGGATCAGCATACTTATACTATCTATATTTGCCCTTTGATTTTCATCAAGCTTTGATGCTTGGAATTGCGACGTATCTTGTCATCGGAATTATTATGACGATTATTTTTAGATTTATCTGCTTCCATGTGCGCTCACACATGTGGATTCGAGAAACCCTCCGAGCCGTCTTTGTCTCCCCGGGATTGGCTGTTCCGGTTACAGTGGTGGTTGGTGGCACATTGACAGCGATTTTAAACCATTTCATTGTCATTGACCTGCTCACCTTACTTACTATTGTGGGATGTAATATATTGATTTTCTATTTGGCATTCACTTTTGGCCCTTTTAAAGATAAAAAGACGATGGCTAAAGAATTTAATAATGAAGGTCTCTTCAATTGGCGTAGAATAACTTTCGAGGACAAGATTTAGTATGATTAAGAAACTCGAGAACATTAAAGTAATTGCCACAAACAAGAAGGCTCACTTCAATTACTTTTTGAGTGACTTCACTGAGTGTGGAATCGTCCTTGTTGGCACCGAAATTAAGTCCTTGCGTAGTCACGCCTGCTCAATTGGGGATGCTTATGTGCTAATTCGCCAAGCTGAAATGGAAATAATCAATATGCATATCAATCCTTATGAGCAAGGCAATATTTTTAACCACGACCCTTTGAGAGCAAGAAAACTGCTCCTTCATAAGAGACAAATCAACTGGTTCAATAACCAGGTCAAAAAAGGTGGCTTTACGATAATCCCCACGAAAGTGTATTTAAAAAATGGCAAGGCGAAGGTCGAGATCGCTTTAGCGAAGGGCAAAAAACTCTATGATAAACGCGAGACGATCAAGAAAAGAGATCTAGAAAGAGATCTGGGGCGAGAGTAATTGATGAAATCGATTGATCAAATCATTTCAAGCAGAAATACCGGCGATTATCAAAGGGATAATTTCGATCGTTTTCTTAGTAAAATTTCATTTCATTATGGCATCCCTTCAATTCATGTCGCAGGAACAAATGGGAAAGGATCAACCGCTTGTTATATTGCTTCAATATATCGACAAGCCGGATATAAAGTTGGCCTTTTTATTTCACCCAGCCTTAAAGAAATTAACGAAATGATTACAATTAATGGCGAAGCGATTAACGATGAAGAAATTGAGGATATCATTAATATGTATCGCCGCAACATCATTCATTATGACCTATCTGCATTTGAAGTTGAAACTTTGATTGCTTTGACCTACTTTTCTAATAACGAGGTTGATATAGCTATAATCGAATGCGGAATGGGAGGCTTGATTGACGCGACAAATATTTTTACACCCATTCTCTCAATCATCACCTCCGTCAGCATGGAGCATACCCAGTTCCTCGGCAAGTCATTAACAGAAATAGCTGAACAAAAAGCAGGGATCATTAAAGACGGTGTTCCGGTCCTACTTGGCGATATGAGCGAAGAAGTTATTTCAGTTATGTCGCAAGAAGCAAGAGAAAAAGATTGTCACATCCACAGCATCTCAATTCCGAATAATGTTTTATATTCTTATACAGGTTATACGTTTGACTATCTCACCTATCGAAATCTCAAAATTAAATCAATTGGATTATATAGTGTTCAGGATGCTTGCCTGGCGATAGAAGCTGTTCAAATGTTAAGCGAAAATTTGCCTGTTAGCGATGAACAAATTGCTGAAGGTTTATATGATATCCATATTCCTGTTCGAATGGAAGTCGTTCACATCAATCCTTTGGTTATCCTTGATGGAGCTCACAATCCTGAAGCGATGGAAAATTTAATGATTGCGATTGAAAAAGTCAGTAATAATCGTCCAATTCATGTCGTTTTTGCTTCTTTTAAAGATAAAAACTTTTCTTTAATGCTCAATTATATCGGTCAAGCGGGAGAGGTAATTTTGACGACTTTTGATCATCCCCGGGCTCGTACAAAGGAGGATTATTTCCTCTACGCTGATGAATATGAGTTTTACGACGATCCCCATCAATTAGTCACTGAATTGATTGCTAATTATCCTGATGATGTCATTTTGATTACGGGATCACTCGCGTTCGCTGGTCATATGAGAGATTTCTTCAAAGATGGAGAAGACTTATGAAAAACTTTTTTCCTCGAAATGACTTAGATCAAATTTCAAAAATAGCCCTTGCTGGATTATTTATTGCCATTGCTGTTATCTTGCAAAAAGTGCTAGCTATAAACTATATTCCAATCATTCCTTTTGTGCGTGTATCTCCTGGCGGGCCAGCCATTATTATTTTCGCTTCGCTTCTTCTCGGACCATGGTATGGATTGCTAGTCGGAGGAGCATCTGATATTATTGGTTATTTTATTTTTGATGCGAGTGGTTTTGGGTTCTTTCCAACAATCACTCTCATATACACTCTGCTCGGATTATTACCATACTTTTTATTTTTTATTTTTAAAAAAGTGCGCAGCCAAAAAACCTCCCTTATCTTCACTATTGCCCTCATGTTTGCTTGCTTGGCAACCGTCTTAGTGGTTCTTTTAACTAATGACAAACTGACATTATTCAGCACCACAACAAGCGTAACTCTTGCGATGAAAATCGCAATTCCGAGTGCTATGTTGGTTCTTTTTACGGGACTATTGATTTTTATTATCCTGTATAACCGACGCATCGCATTGAAAAATGAAAATTTACCTCTTCATCCTGCTCAAACAGCTTTTGCCTTAATTATTGTTGAGTTAGTCGTAATGGTAGCCTTTGGCTCACTGATGAAAGCCATTGCATTTGGTTTCAAAACCTTTTGGGTTATTGGCTTCAGCCAACTAATCCTTTTATTCATCAATGTACCCTTAAATACAATTGCAATTACCATCTTAACGAGAGTCATGTCAAAGCATTTTTTAAAGAAAAATGAAGACTAGATAATATTTAGCTTTTATAAGATAATAAGGTTATGAAAAAGCAAAAACAAATTGATAAGTCAATTGGCCTAGAATTAAAAGAGAACAAGATTGACGATAGCGAGACTGGCTTTATTAACCCAGAGCACTTGCCAATCGAGGAAGAAAAGGAACAATACAACATTCCTTGGTTCTTAATCGTCGTCGCCGGAATTCTTGTTTTGCTCATTGCCGTTTGTTTAATTGTTATTTTCGTCTTTGGTGGACCAATTTCGCAATGATAAAAGAATTATTAACTTTCGTATTTATGTCCGGTTGTCTATTTGTGGGCAACCCAAATGCGGATGTTCTCCCCGCTCCTTTTGAACCAGGAAATTTTATTGTTGAGACAAAAGAAAATGGAAAAAATATCCTTCTTGATGTAGTTAATTCAAGCTTAACAGATATGCGCATTTATGCGGCTGAGAACATTGATGAAATTAGTGAAGGAGCTTTTGATGATTGTTTAAATCTCGAATCATTAATGATTTCCTATACCATTACAATTCTTCCTGATTCTTTGTTTTCCAGTCCGGAAAACCACGTTAACTTTTTTGATATTTTCTATACTGGTAGCGAAGCTGAATGGGAGTTAGTCACCAATTATGGTGTTTATAACGATCAGTACGATGTCCATTTTGATGCTTTCGACGAAGGTTTCGTTCGCATGTGGAACCGCGAAGTGCGACCCGGTGCGGACATCAGCATTTGTGATATTGGAATCGCCGGTTTCTCGCGAGTCATGTCTCTTTATGAGAACCTTTCGGAAACTGATCGCGAGACTGTAAACGACACCGTTGATTTCTCTGGAGAAGATACGATTGGGGAATCAATTATCTTTCTCTCTCAATATTTCGCTCAGGAAAATTCTTCCTATTCCGATAATCGCGAAGTCTCATCCAGCACGATGATTTCTTTTGTGATTGTTGTTGCTGTTATCGGAATGACCTTTATTATGGTTTTCTACTATTTGAAAGACAAACAAATAATTGAATAATTAAACACACCCTCTAATCGTTTGATTTTTTTGTTTTACAATAACAATTGTATGTGCTACATTATTAAGGCAAACTTAAGATAGGGTTTTAGAGATGAGAGAAAAAGTACTTTTAATTTGTGAAGAATGTTTATCTCGGAACTACACCCTCATGATGAAAAAAGAGGGCTTTAAAAGCCTTGAAATCAAGAAGTTCTGCCCTCGTTGTGGAAGGCACACAATCCACAAGATTAGTAAGTAGGAGGTTCCTTTATGGGAATGAAATCTTATGCGAAAGGCGTTGTCAAAGAAGGCAAGCGCGTTCGTTGGCCAAAGCGTGAAGACTTAATCCCTGCCATTATTGTGACAGTTGTTATTTCCGTGATCGCCGCTCTTATTCTTTTAGCGGAGGATGCTGCCGGTGCACGTCTTATCGACATCTTAGCTGATGCATTTAACTCAATGAACGGAGGTGCTGGAGCATAATGGAAGACGAAAAGAAAGTAGCCTTTACTGACACGACGACCGAACTCAAAGAAGGCGAAAATAAACAAACAAAATTAGGTGAAAAATCCTGGTATGTGGTCAATACATATTCCACCCACGAAAGAAAGGTTGCCGATAATCTTACCCGACGCGTCGAATCGATGGGTTTACAAGATCTCATCTTCCGCACCATCGTTGCGGAATTTGAAGTCCCAGTGATGAAGGACGGCCTTCCAACTGGTAAAACCAGAATGAAGAATCTCTATCCTGGCTACGTCTTCGTGGAAATGATCATGACTGACTATGCTTGGTACGTTGTCCGTAATACTCCCGGCGTTACCGGTTTCGTCGGATCTTCCGGAAAAGGAACAAAACCTTTCCCTGTCCCCCGCGAACAAATCGAACCTGTCTTAAAGAGAATGGGAATGATCGATGATTCGATGTACGACCGTTATAATGTTGGCGATCTCGTCAAAGTCATCCATGGCGTTCTTGAAGGAACCGAAGGCAATGTTGTTTCCATCAATCGCGAGACGGGAGCTGTTGAACTTGAAACAGTTTTCTTCGGAAGAACCACCAAACTCGAAGTTGAATTCTCCGAGATTGAAAAAATCTAAAAAAATAAGCCGCACGAGCGGCTTTTTTTCTACTCATTAGTTATATGTTATCAGGGTATCGACATCCGGAATGCTTCCAGGTTCTCCGTAGACACAACTGATATCGAGAGTTCCTTTTGCATTATGCCAACCAATCTTTTTTACTTCGTAATATTCCGTGATGTTCATCGATTCAATAAGGAAATCCGAATTGATCGACACATCTAATTTCACACTTTCAAAAACCGGCCAAGCTTCTAAGTCTCCCATGTGAAGCATTTGTTTAGAATATCAATAACACTATAAAGTGGATCTAGGTGAAGCGATAATTGCAATTTCCCGTCACTTATTGAAGTATCCGAAGCTTCTAAACTAGTGTGACTTGAAACGATGTAAGGGGAGATGATTGAACAGTCAAAACCCCATACTTCCTTAAATTCTTCAATACTGATTATTTGCTCGCTATCAGCTTTCCAATAGTAGTTGGAATTAAATAAACTAAACTTCCCACTGTACCAAGTGACGTCTTCCCCTTGATAAAATCTTTTGCCGACGGAAAATAAACCTTTTGATATTGATTCATAGAAGTATTCATCACCATTTCGTAATTGATATGCGAGAACGGTTTGTTTTAAGCCGGCAGCATTCACGTTACCTCGCGTTTCAAGTTTCATGAATTCGCTCTTTTGGCTCTCATGAAGAGCAATATTAAAAAGTTGATGGGGAGCATATGTTTCCTGATATGTATCAAGGGTGGCGGAAGAAGCGCGGAGAGTCTCGTAATCGGCGAATAATTGAGTGTTGTCATCCATATAATCTTCGGCAACAAGATCACCATAGATGTCTGGATTACCGCGGACAAGATCATAGATAAAATATCCGCCGATTCCTAAAGTGGCAACCGACAAAAATCCAATTGAGGTGAAGACAAAAATCTTTTTCTTCCTGCTCATTTTTCTCATACCCTTTAATTCTAGAGAAAAATCAAAAAATAGCAAAGAGCATTCATTTATCTTTATCCTGGTTCTGCTTCATAGAGTTGTCAAAGACAGGGATTTATTGTATCGTTAAAAACATGGAAAACATTCGAGAAATCATTGCTGAAAATCTCACCTATCTAAGAAAACAAGCCAAACTAACCCAGTTGGAGTTAGCCGATAAATTTAATTATTCCGATAAAGCCGTCTCCAAATGGGAAAAAGGCGACACAATCCCTGATATTGAGACTTTATATAGTCTCTGCGAATTCTATGGCGTCACCCTTGATTTCCTCACCCATAAAGGCAATTCTAACGATAAAAAAGAATTCGTAAAGAAAAGAGAGAGCGACTTCCGAAATAAATTCCTCATCACTCTTCTTTTGACGATGATTATCTGGATGGTGGCTACGATTGCCTTTGTCTACACCTCGATTACTCTAAAAGAGGGCTACTGGCAATCATTCATTTGGGCAGTCCCGGCCTCATGTATTCTGGTCGTGGGTGTTAACCGCAGATTATTTAGATCACGCGCTCTCAACATCGCTAGTGAATCGGTGGGAATCTGGTCATTATTAGCGGCGGTCTACTTCGCCTTCACTATTTGGAGCCTCTGGCCAATATTTCTTTTAGGAATACCATTACAAACCGCATTAGTGTTGTGGTATCTCATGAATAGCCCTAAAAAATAAGACCGCTGTGATTGCGGTCTTTTTCTGGTTCTCTACTTTTAAAGGTGGACAGTTTTTTTCTTTTCCACCTTTTAGTTCATAGATTTGTCAGTTTTAAAAGGTCTCCTATAATTGAATTGTTAACCAATCAAAGGAGACCCATATGGATTTT
>Ga0208694_1000230_pt1 | contig 88717 bp, 67 predicted proteins | sample AD_UKC078_MetaG_FD_184442 | JGI IMG/M metagenome (GOLD analysis project Ga0208694, IMG submission 184442) | Active sludge microbial communities of municipal wastewater-treating anaerobic digesters from USA - AD_UKC078_MetaG (SPAdes) (version 2) | ecosystem: Engineered > Bioreactor > Anaerobic >...
CCTCTCTCAATGACCTGTTCAAATTCAACTGTTCGTTTTGCCATGTCCTTTTTTGTTCAAAGGTACACAGTTCGCGACTCAATTTTCATCCGTGTTTGTGCTTATGCACTATCATGGGTGTTTCATATTAATAACTTCTGCAATTTCATTAATATTTTTTTGTGCTTCGTGATAATACTCCTTCTTTAATTCAATTCCAATGTATTTTCTTCTTAGCATTATTGCAGCCACAGCTGTAGTACCTGAACCTATAAAAGGATCAAGAATTATATCATTTTCTTTTGAAAACAATTTAATAAACCATGATGGAAGTTCAATTGGAAATATTGCACTATGGTTTTTACTAGAAACACCAACAGCAGTTTCAATAACATTTCCTAAATATAATCTATGTTCTTCTTCAAAAACTAAAACATTATGTGGATATACCTTTTTCTTGTTCAGCCAATTAGAAACATTTCGTGCTAAATGAGAATTGTTTTTTGAAACATGTCTTATAAAATCATTTTCACTCATTGATTTAAATCTTTTTGCAGCCCAATCACCAATAGGAACTTTAACTGCATCTTGGTACATTACAAAATCTTTCTTTCTAGTAAAATGCAAACACCTTTCCCATGAGTCACGAAAACGATTAGGCCATTTACCAGGGAAAGAATTTTTTTTGTACCAACAATACTCTTCTATCCAAAACCAGCCTTGTTTCTTCATTTCTAAAATCAATTCCAATACATATGTTTCTCTTTCTCCATTGCTTGGATGTTCTTTTATATTGAGAATGAATGAACCGTTTTCTTTCAATATTCTATAAAGTTGTAGGGTAATTGGCAAAAACCACTCAACATATTTTGCTGATGGAACACCTTCGTATGAATTCTTTCTTTTATCAGCATATGGTGGAGATGTAATAATAAAATTCACACTCTTGTCGGGAAATTTTTTCAAATCAGTAAGTAAACTTGCTGAATCCCCATTGTATAAAATGTTTGTTTGTATTTTTGTTTTAGCCATTAGTTATTAGTCTGAATTTTTGTAAAAGTAATACATTCTTCTTCTTTTTTCCATTCGCGAACGTTTGAGAATACGTTCTCAAAGGGATTCCTTATTATGATTAACTTTTCAAAGTCAAAATTATTATTTGAAATGACAGGGAGTAAATATAGGTAATACTTTTCTCCAAATACTTTTGCAATTTCAATCTCCATTCTGCTCCAATAAAATTTGTAATTGTCAACTGAAACCGCTTTCACTTCAATGTACCTTTCAATGCGTTTGGAATTACTATCAAGATAATCTTCAAAACTTTTGATGTCGTAGCCTGCTAAAACATTGTGAAGCGAAGTGTGTTCAATTTCATTTTTTAAAACAGAAATTGCTGAAAGGCGTTTAATTTCAAAATCAATAATTGCTTTCTCAGCTGATAAACCAATTGACTCATTTTCAGTTTGCTTCTTTTTCAATGATTCGGGGGAAAGTATTTGACTGCTGAATTGCATTACAAACAAATCAACAAAATTAGGATTGACAATGTATGTTGCATTATCAGAACTCACTGAAATGAATTCCAATTCAAGCAGAAGATTTCTTATGTCACTGAATTTTATTTTTTTAAGTTCGGATGCGTAGAAAACTATTTTTCCGTTCTTTGTCTGAAAGTTCAACAGAAAATTTCGCAACTCTTCTGAAACTAATCCACTTGCTGAAAACAAAACAGAGAGAAATAACTTTTTGAAGTCATCAAGTGAATTATGTGTATTTAAAAGAGAATTTGAAGGAATCAATTCGCCTGAATTGATTCTTACAAGTTTCAAATCTTCCAATAAAGAAAGAGTTTCATCGAATGACAATCCTTTTTCTAAATACTTCCGTTTAATAATGCTCACATTACGTATCTCAGCTTCAGCAAGGATATTGCAAAGAATATAAAGTTGCGATAATTTAATTTTTTCAAATGGCCTTCTCATTTTTACTAAATAACCTATTGTATGCGTTAATTTCTTCGTCATCATCATCAAACATATCAAGAGAGTAAATTCTGTAATCCTCATCAATAATTTTACTCATACGGTCCGCCTTTCTCCGCAAGTTGTTTAAGATGTCTTGGTCTATAGTATTTTCATATTGCAGAAAGTAATAATGAGCTTCAATTTCTTCCGAACCTCCTACACGATGTATGCGGTCAAGTGATTGTAAATATTGAGCACAATTGTATGTGAGGTCGTAATATATTGCAATATGACAAGTTTTGTGCAGAGAAATAGATTCTGCACAAGCTGCAGGGTTTGCAATTAAAATATCAAGACCACTTTTTGAATCTACAAACTCGTCTCGAATTTCTTCTCTTGTCTTTTCGTCTGCAATAGTTGATTGCACAATCGGTGTATTACCATAAATAGACCGACAATACATTCCCAATGATTTATTAAAGTATTCTTCAAGTTTTTCAATCGTTCCAACAAAATTTGTCCAGATTACAACTTTCTGTTTATCCTTCTGCAGTGCAATAATTTTCTTTGATAGGTATTCAAACTTTGCAGGTAATTCAAGTTTGTCGTAATCACGAACTATGTAACGCAAATCTTTTTCATCCTCCAAAATATCTTCGTCATAATTCTCAATTGCCTTAATAAGTAGATGCAAATAAGAAACACTTTGTCTTAGTCGAATCATCCTACCTCTTTTCAACTTATCGATGAAATCTTTGTTCTGTAAATAATCATTCATTGAATAGTGCCTTATTTTTTTTTCAATAGCTTCGTACACTTTTTTCTCATACTTGTTCATGGGCAATACAATAGGCTCATGAAATACTTGTTCCTTCAAACCGAGGTCTTTTTTTCTAACTCTATAAAATAGTGAGCCAACTCTGCTCTCTAAAATTGCTTTAGCTTCATCAATTTTGTTATTTTTTTCTAGCGTTTGCAATTTTATTCTTGCACTTGATTCAATGGTTTCGTTTTGGGGCCATAAAAAATCGAATAAGTTGTAAATATCGCTGAAACTTTTTGGTATTGGTGTTCCAGTGAGAATGCAACGAAACTTAGAGTACTTGGCAATATTTAGCACTGCAGTTGCCCAATTACCATTTATTTGTTTAATATAATGTGCTTCATCAATTACAAGAAATACATTAATATTTTCTTGCGAGAATAAAACTATAATATCATCTTGATCATTTAATAATGTTTGGAATGTTGTTAGATACAGTTCTGCTTTATTGTCTGTATTAGTATAATACTCGCTTTTTCTCATGCCTTTCTCTCCACCCGCAAGTATTCTAAAATCGGGCTTTCGACCTAATGTTTCAAAAAATTCCGTTTTCCATGGACCAAAGCAAGCTGGAGGTCCTACAACAAATAGGACATTAACCTTACTTTCTTCTTTAAGTTTTTCATAAACGCTTAATACAACAGATGTTTTTCCGCTACCAGGCACCGAAAAATTTGCTCCGTTGTGAATTAAATATAAATGAAATGCAGCTTTAAGTTGATGGGCTTTAAGTTTTCTTTTTGGTAAATGAGTATTAAAAAACTGACAAAATTCTTGAAATTCTGAACTGTTAAATTGACCACTTTTAAACGAATCCCCTAAATCTTTTATTCTTTTGAAGTTAAGAATATTGTTATTTAATTCACTGATTCGAATTTTCAAATCATTTGTTGCCTCATAAATTAAATTTTCCTTCTTAAAGTATGCAATTAGTTTTAAAATAAGGCCATCTGCAGATTCACTAGTGAATATTAATCTATCAACACCGTCATTTTTAAACCCCCAGAATTTCAGTTGACTTATTTGATGAGTCTCAAGATTAATATCTTCTAATAGAATAGTATTATTGTTAAAATCAATTTTCATTTTTCCTCAGGATTTTCTTCACCTTATTTTTTTGTTCCCAAAAAATTTTTTCTAATATATGAGCACGCTCTTGAATTTCTTTCGATTTTTTTAATGCATCTTCGATTTTAAAAATATCCAGCGCTTCAGGTACCATATTTTCATGATTAAGTTTTTTCAAAGCACCATCCAAAAGTGTCAGTGGTGTCTCAATTTCCTTTTCATGCTCTATTATATTAATTGCTTTTTTAACACTACCAATAATTGTAGTAGCATTTTTATTTCCCCACTTTTTATCTATTGTCTGTAGCTTGTCATTTTCGCTATATTCATTTTCGCTAAGATTATTTGATACACTTTTTATTTTCATTAGTTCCTTTTTAGCATCTTTATTTGCTAAGATTTTGGGCATTATTCTTATTACTTCATGAGTCTTATGATTAGGAAAATCTTTTTTACGAATAATTTTAAATGCAATATCTTCAATTTCTCCAACTTCATCCTCCTCAACTCCAAGTTCATTTCTCTTTCTTGAATCTAAAAGATTTCTATAGATCCTTTCATAATAATCAATAAATGAATACCATCGACCCTCTTTATCTGCTCTACCTTCCGAAATAGAATCATATAAGCCATCCCTGCCCAAACTTTCAAGATATCTATCAACACATTCTAGAGGTGCAAGGAATTTATTTTTGACTCGTTGTAATTCCTTTTTAAATTCTTTTGGTGTCATTTCTATCAAACTAGGATCATCTTTAAGTTGTTCCTCAAGTGACATACCTGAAGCTATTTTTCTTTGAATAGATATTGCTCGATCAAAATTTGTATATTCAGATTTGCCATCACTCTGTAATTGGTATCTATTTTCTATTTGTTCAATTTCCTTTATTGTTGGTGGTCCACCTTCATCATCAGCTCCAGGTAATATTACCACTTTCATTGTCTCATATTTCTTCTCCTTGGTTCTTTCATATAAATCTTCAATAACCATTTTTCTCCGATTTCCATTTATGAGAAAACCATCACAAGTAATGATTGCCGGCTCAATTTGACCAGAATGCTTGATAAGATTGCGAAGTTTTATATTGTTTTCTTCATCCTTATTTGTAAGGAATTTTCTAATAATTTCTTGTGTTGTATCTAGAGTTTCATCAAGAATACCATTTTGCTTTTCGTAACTATATACATCAGAAGCAATTCTGCCATTGTCTTTTCTGAAACGAAGTAATTTTGTTGGAACTAAATAAACGTAACGTTCACCATCTTTTCCTTTTAAGCGGTCATTCCTAAAATCGATGACCGTTTTTTCTGGATGAATTCCTGTTTCTTTCTTAAGTGATATTTCCTTTGCAAAATCTTCAATTATCTTGCGTTCAGCAATAGTTGAAATCTTTTGGCTCATAATACTTAAATTTTATTTATTAATAACTTAAAATTTCAGTTTTATTTATTAACAAGATTGTACTCTTTGACAATGCTTTAGTTTAGCGTAGGCGTGTAGGGCTTTGGTAATGTGTGTCGACAATTGTTTTAAAAAATGTGCGGTGGGTAAAAAATAAAAAAAATAGAGTCGGCTTGAGTCTCGGCTCTCTGGTATTGTTAATATTCCTTTTTTCTTTCCTTTCACAATGGTTTACTTTTCAATGTTTCTATGTTGTTGTATGTCTCTTACACTTGGCGATAACTCGTTAATAGCCCTAACCTTTTCTTCCCCATCCTCCCCCCTCCCACCTCCCACAGCAACCTGATATCTGCAACAGGTTTACATTTTATCTGGCTTAAAAACCCGAATAAAGTTACAAAGCTTTACCAAAATATCAAACCAAAATCCACAAATCGTCCAGAGTGGAAAGCACCCATGGCTATCCCAAGTCGCTGCTATAGCCGGTGGTTATTCTTTTCTCAAGCTGGTCAGCTTATAATTTGTGCTTCGGCCGCCCTCATTGGCTTCTTCCAAAATACCTTTTTCCATTAAGTCTTTGATATCGCGTAATGCTGTATCTGTTGAAACCCTGGTGATTTTTGCCCACTTGCTTGTCTGTAGCTTGCCATCAAATCCATCGAGCAGCATATTCAAAACAGCTCTTTGCCTTTCGTTGATTGGCGTGTGTTGGTGTAGTTTCCAGAATTCAGCTTTAAGCAAAATTCGTTGTGTTGTTTGCTCAGTGGCCAGCATTGCATTTTTAAGACAATGCAAAAACCAATCGAGCCATTCGGTTATATCGCCTGTGCTGTGCTGTACCCTTTGCAACACCTCATAGTAGCGTTTACGTTCTATCAATATTTGGCTTGACATGCTGTAAAAACGTTCGCCACTATGCTCGGCACGGGCCAGTAGCATATCAGCTATGGCTCTGGCTATACGCCCGTTGCCGTCATCAAATGGGTGAATAATGATAAACCAAAAGTGGGCAATAGCCGCTTTCAGCACGGGATCGAGCTGATTATCATAATTAAACCAATCTAAAAACTTGTCCATTTCGGATTTAACCAATTCCGGTGCTACGGCTTCGTAATGGACTTTTTCTTTGCCCAAGGCACCCGAAACCACCTGCATTTCACCGGTGCGGTATTTACCTGCTTCTATTCTATAAGGTCCGCTGTACCCTGTGGGGAAAAGTGCTGCGTGCCATCCAAACAAGCGTTTTTCAGTTAATGGCAAGGAGTATTGCTGTGTAGCATCAAGCATCATTTCTACTATACCCTCAATATGGCGATTGCTTGGCACAAAGCCTGCAGTGTTGATCCCTAAACGTCGTGCTATGGAAAAGCGCACTTGTTCATAGCTAAGCAGTTCTCCTTCTATTTCGAAAGATTTTACTACGTCTAGAGTTAATGCCGTAAGTGTTACTTCTTCTTTGGCATAAAAACCTAATGCGTTCATCTGTCCGATGATTTTACCTTGCATCAGGCGGACTTCGCCAAACACAGCATTGATGGCCTTATCTTGCCAGGTGAAATCTGTCCAATTTTTATGCTGGTATATGTATTTAGCCATTGCCGGAAACTTAATATGCATCAAATATACAAATTATTCAACGCATAAATGCGGCGAATGTTTCGTTTTTTCACCGCACCCGGAAAAAAAGAATCATTTGATGTTTTTTCTATTTGTTTTAGAGGGGTCTGTCGGCCTAACTATGGCTAATGGCCGGCAGTTGCTTACGCTGGGGAGTTAAACTCCAGTGGCGTCATAACCCGCTAAACCCAAAATTAAGTACTAAAAAAATCCATATCTGCATCATTAGCCCCAGTGAAAGCAACTGCTTGTTGTGTGTAGCCTTTTACTCTTCTAGTTTGGAAGCAATTTCTTCTTTCAGTTTAGGAAGGTGATTGATAACAATACTCCAAATTAAATCGTCGGATATTTTGTCGTAACCGTGGGCAATTCTGTTTCTTGTTCCAATAATTTTATGGACGTTTTTTAGATGGAACTCTTTGTGTCGTTTGAGTATTCTATTCGTTGCCTCTCCAATTATTTCTATATTCCTTTCGACAGCCCGTTTTGTTCTGATGTCGTTAATATATTCATCAAATCTCTTTGGTCTGTCTTCAAAGTAGCTTTCTATCTCTTCTATTGATTGCAAAATGTCGTACAACCAAGTTTTAATTTCGCTATCCATAAACTAGTTGCTTTGATGAATCAATTGATTGTTTTAAATAAGGATTTTTAATTGCTTTTTCTTCCAACAAATCCACATTACGTTTAAATAGGTTCTCTAATGATTCTTTTAAGTCAAAATAGTTGTCAGCGTATTCATAAAGGTTTACGTCTTGAAAGTCTACGACTAGGTCAACATCGCTGTCCTTTTTGAAACTATCTGTCAATACAGAACCAAATGCAAATAGTCGTCTAACTTTGTGCCTTGAACACAAGTCTCGAATTGTATCGATATTTCTTTCTATTAGGTTCATAGGACAAAGATAATAAATTTAGCAAATGATGTCAATTTGCACTAGGGTTAAACACGACTGCTTGTTATGTGGGGTTATTTTTCAGTTATTCTATTCTTTAAATCCATTTGTTCGTGAAGGATTCTAATTATTTCTACTTCATCCTTCTCAATAATCCTATAAAATATTATATGTCGTCCTGCTTTAAATCCCAATAAGTCTTCTGTAACCCCTGAATAGTTTTTACCCACTTCAGGATTATATGCAACTGCATTGCAGTTATCTATAAGCATATGATAGTACTTGTCTGCTTGTTTTTCAGACCACTTATCAACGGTGTAATTCCAAATCTGAGTTAAATCATAAACCGCTTTATTTGTAAACCTCAATTTTGCCATTCAAGTTTCGATTTGCTTTTATTTTTTCTAAGTGTGTTTCAGGGTTAAAGTCGTGAGCGATTCCACTTTCCACCCCTTCTTGAATAGCTTCTCTGAGAGCAATAACTTTATTTTCTTCTTCTTCAAGAAGTCTTAGCCCTGCTCGTATTACTTCGCTGGCATTTTTATAACGCCCTTCTGAAATCTTACTTTTGATGAAATTGTCAAAATAGTTTCCTATTGATATTGAGGTATTTCTATTCATGGTATTTTATTTTTCTACAAAGTTACCAAATTTTGGTACATTTATCAATACCTGTGTCTTTTTTTATAATCCCACATAACTCGTTAATAGTCCTAACCTTTTATCCCCATACCTCCAAAACAGTAGTATAGTCGCAACAGGCTTGCATTTCATCCGGCTTTTAAACCAGTATAAAGTTACAAAAATTCACTAAAAAATCAATCTTAAGACAGAATCGTCCGGTGGGGCGGTTCACTCCCCGGCATACATCAGCTTCTCAATATCCACCCTCTCCCTTTGGGTGTTCCGCTGGGGGTGCATTATCTTATACACCACGGGCACCACCACCAGCGTGAGTAGGGTGGAGATGGTCATACCCCCGATAATCACCCAGGCCATGCCGTTGCGCAGCTCGGCACCCGAGCCCCGCGACAAGGCCACCGGCAGCATCCCAATAATAGTTGAGAGGGCGGTCATGAGTATGGGTCGGGTCCTTATCCTTACGGCCTGAACCAGCGCTTCGTCAATGCCCTTGCCCTGGCGGCGTGCATCGTTGGCAAAGTCAACCAGCAGGATGGCATTTTTTGCCACCAGCCCCACCAGCATCACCAGCCCCAGCATGGCGTAGATACTCATGGCCGTGTTGGTGAGCGCCAGCGCCAGAATGGCGCCCACAATGGAAAAGGGAATGGAGAACATGATGACAAACGGGTCTATCCAGCTGTTGTAGAGGATTACCATGGAGAAATAGATGAGCAGCAGCGAGAGCAGCAGGGCGGTGGTGAGCACATCCATGGAGTCGCTCATTTTCTTCATATCACCTGTGGCCTCAATGCGCAGGCCTGCAGGCTTGTGAAGTTTCTCCACCCCGGCCATGAACTGCTTGGCAATGGCTCCGGGCGGCACCCCATAGGCTTGGGAGCGAATGGTAACTGAGCTGTTGCGGTTGTATCGCTCCAGGCGGTTTGGCCCGGTACCCGGCGAAATATGGGCAAACTGCGACAGCCTCACGCTCTCGCCCCGGTTGTTGATAAACATCAGGTTGGGGACATTCTCAGCCTGCTGGCGGTAAATCTTGTCGGCACGGATGTTTATGTCGTACTCGTAGTTGCCCTCAGTGTACTTCAGCAGGTCGTTGCCTTGAAAGTAGAGTTGCATTACCGCTCCCACGTTATCCAGCGTAAGCCCCAGTGCCGACATCTTCTCGCGATTTACCCTCACCGTGATTTCGGGGGTTGCACTCTCCACCGATAGCTCCTGCTGCATCACTCCCGGTATGGAGCTCATCACCTCCAACGCCTGCCCGGCAAACAGCATGAGCGAATCGGGGTTGGAGGCCGTGATAATATACTCCACTGCCGCCTTGGCGGCGGTACCCGTAAGGCTCACGCTGAAGATGTTCACCTTGGCATCCACCAGGAAATCGGACAGGGGCTTGCGTATACGCGTGATGTAGGTCTCGGTGCCCTCGGCCTGTTTCCTCAGCTTCACGTTCAGCTCGGCCAGGTAGGGTGTGCCCCTGGTACTCTGCAGGTTATCGCTGGTGAGCCCCACCATGGTAACCACGTTTTCCACCTCGGGCCGACTCATAAACCAACCCTCGGCGCGCTGCACCAGGGCGTTGGATTCCTCCATGGAAATGCCCTTGGGCATCTCCAGCTGCACGATAAACTCACCCCGGTCGATGTAGGGTTGAAACTCAAAGTTGATGAACCCAAGGGGGAAGAGCGACATCACTGCCATCGTGATGGCCAGCACCACAAGTCCAACCCAGCGTTTGTGACCCAACCCCCACCGGAGGATATCCGAAACCCAATGGCTAAACCGGGCAATGGCATTCTCAAAGCCTTTTAAAAATTTTCCGAATATATTGGTGTCCTTTATCCCCCTGATGTTGCCAAAACGTGAAGTGAGGAGCGGAACCAGGGTGAGTGCAGCCAGCAGGCTGAAGAGGATGGAGATGACGATTACGGCACAAAACTGACGCAGGATATCGGAAACCAGCGTGTTGGTGAAGATCACCGGTAGGAACACCATGACGATGGCCACCGTGACGGAGATCACCGTAAACCCTATCTCGCGCATGGCATCGAAGGAGGCCTTCACGCGATTTTTCCCCATCTCCATGTGGCGGTACACGTTTTCGATGACCACAATGGCATCGTCAACCAGCACGCCGATGACCAGCGATAGCGCTAGAAGCGACATCAGGTTGAGGGTGAAGTTGAAGAGCCACATGCCGATAAAGGTGGAGACTAGCGATATGGGAACCACCACCATCACGATAAGGGCATTGCGGAGGTTGTGCAGGAAGAGCAGAATAACCAGTGTTACCAACAGGATGGCAAGCATCAGGTCGGTGAATACTGACCTTATGGATTGGTGCGTAAAAGTTGTTGTGTTCTGTACCATGTCAATCCTCAGGCCCTCCGTGGCGTATGCCAGCTGTAGCTGGTCAATGGTTTCCTGCACCTGGTCGCTGACCCATATGGCGTTGGCATCGGTTTGCTTTTGCAGGTTGATAAGGATGGCATCCTGCCCGTTCACCCTTCCCAGCTTCACGGGGTCCTTCACGGCGTCCACCACGTCGGCCACGTCGTCCAGCCGTATTTGTGCACCCGTTGGGGTGGTGGCAATCACCAGATTGCGAAGTTCCTCAATGCTTGTCAACTTTCCTGAGAGGCGTATGGCGGTTTGCGACAGGTCGCTGTGCAGGTAACCGGTGGGGAAGTCGAGGTTGGCAGCACGGATAGCACCCTGCACCATCAGTGGTGTGAGGCCAAATGTTTTCAGCCTATCCTGCTTTAAGTTGATTTGTATCTCGCGCTGCATACCGCCCACCAGCGATATTTTGGCCACGCCCGTCACCCGCGAAAATTCGGGCAGTACCCGCTTGTCTATGAGGTCGTAAAAATCGGTTGGCTCCATGTGCGATGTTGCCGAGAGAATCAGGATGGGCTTTTCGTCAATGGATATTTTGGTGATGGTGGGAGAAAGGATTTCTCGTGGCAACTCGGCACGCTTGGCATTGAGCAGGTTCTGCGCATCGGTAACCGCCTTGTCGATATCGGTTCCGTAGCGGAACGAGACGATGAGCATGGACATCCCCTCAAACGACAGCGACTGCATTTGGTCGATACCCTCCATGCCCGACAGGGCATCCTCGGCCTTGCGGGTAAGCGAATTTTCAACCTCGCTGGGCGATGCCCCGGGGTAGATAATCTGCACGTTGAGCACGGGAGGCGTGAACTTGGGCATCAGCTCGGCGCTCAGGTTTACATAGCTTAGGTATCCCAGGATGGCGAGCAGCATGAACACCACTGTCACGTATATGGGGCGCTTGATGGATATTTCTGTTATTTTCATAAGGTTGACTTTTCTTAAAAATTCACACACTTTTGTTCGTCGGCAGGGGCATTTCCCGTTAATGAATGCATCGTACCGCCGTTCCGTCGGATATGTTTATCAACCCGCCCACCACCACGCTATCGCCACGGTGCAGCCCTTGCAAAATCTCGATTTGCTCGCCCACCATGCTACCCGCAATCACGCTGCGTTTTCTGGCAACGCCATTCTCAACAATAAACACATTGGCAGCCAGCACGCTCCCGCTGATGGCATTACGGTTGACGAGGATGCCCCGTTTTTGGGCCTCGGAATTGAAGTTTACGGATACGTACATCCCCGATTTCAGTCCTTTTTCGTTGTGATCCAGGGTAACCTCCACAGGGAAGTTCAGCGACCTGTCGGCTTTGTCGCCAACAAAGGTGATTTTTCCATGAAAAACCTCTCCGGGGAAGGTTTCGCTGGTCAGCTCCACTGCCAACCCCTTGCGGATATCCAACACCTGCTTTTCGGTGACGTAGCAAAGGGCTTTGAGATGCGAATCGTCGATGATATCGAAGAGTCGTGCTCCCGGGTTGAGGTAGCTGCCCACCTCCACATACCTCTTGTTGATGGTACCTGCAATGGGAGCCTTTATGGAGGCATCGGCCAGACGGCGTTTGCTGGTGGTGTAGCGGCTTTCGGCCGCCACCATCTGGGTACGGATGTTGTCCAGCTGCTGAACGGTAATCCCTCCCAGCTCGTTGGAGCTCTTGTATCGCTCGTAGTCCTTTTTCAGGCCTTCGTAGGCGGCCTGGCTCGAGGTCACATCGGCAAGCAGCATCTCGTTGTCCAACTGGATTAGCACTTGTCCCTTGTGAGTATGGCTTCCCTCGTCCACGTAGATATCCACAATGCGACCAGCTATGTCCGATACGAAGGCCAACTCGCGCCTTGCCTGGAGCACTCCGCTGGAAGAAAATTGGGAGGAGTAAGTGCTCTCCTCGGCCTCCATAACCTTCACGGCCACAGCCGATTTGTCGTGGGCCACCATCTGTGCCCTCTCCTGGGTTCTCCGCTTGTTCATTACCAGAACAATGACTATTGCGGCAACTACCGCACAAACCGAAAGGATGTAAAACAATTTTTTCATACTCTCGCTATTTTACTTGTTGATTATCATTTAGTAAACTTCTGATACTGCCCGTGGTTTTCTTTAGCTCCACGCAGGCCTTCATGTAGTCGTTCAGGGCGTTGGCATAGCTCAGCTGTGCTTGTACCAGCGATTGGCTGGCGTTGAGAATATCGGCCATGGACGACAGCCCCAGCTCATAGTTCTTCTCGGCCACGTTGAACACCTCCCTGGCCAACTCCTGATTGTCGGCTTGCAGCTCAATAGTGCCCAGGGCATCTGTAAGTTTCATGCGGGCGTTGAGGTAGGCCATATTTAGCGATTGCCCCAGTATTTGGGCATCCTCCTGAGCCTTGCTAATCTCGATGCTGTTCTGATTTATCTTGGCACGCCGCGAGAACCCGCTGAATATGGGAACTCTTAAGTTTAAGCCCACCAGCGAGGTGGGGTACCAGTAGTTGGTTTCGCCCCTGAAAAACTCATCGCTCATACCGCTGTACTGGTAATTGAACATGAGCGACAGGGTGGGCATGTTTTCGAATACTGCCGACTTCTTTTGCAGCTTCACCATGTTCATCCTTTCCATGAGGAGGCGATAGGGGGTAAGGTTCTCCGGGGCAAAGGGCATCAGGTCATCATGGGTAGTGCTGTCCACCAGTTGCTCCGTTCGGATTGGCTCAATGGCAATGGGGCTTTCCATATCGAACCCCATTTGCAGCTTCAGCAGATTTTTTTGAATATCGGCGGCATTGCGAACGACATTCTTTTGGGTTGTGAGGTTTACAAGGTTTACCCTCAGCCTGTCCACGTCAATCTTCTTAACCAAGCCGTTGGCGTAGTTCACCTCCATGGTGGCCAGCATCTTTCTAACCAGTTCAATGCTCTTTTCAATCCCGTCGACTGCATACTCGGTTGACTGAATGGCATAGAAGAGGTTGGCCGTTTGGTATATCACATCCTCTTCGCCGGATTCTATGCTCAGCTCAGCCATCTTTTCGGCTGTTTTGGCAATGTCCAGCATGTTGAAAAGGCTAAAATTGAGCAATTGTTGCGACAGCGATACCCCAACATTGGCATTGAAGTTTGTGCCCATCTCAATGGTCATGTACTTGGGGGCATTGGGGTCCTGTGCCGGTGGGGGCAGCATGCTGTTCATAAAGTTTGGCATTATGAACTTGGCCTTTTTCAGGTTGTCGTTCAGATTGGCCGTGCCGTTTATCTGCGGAAGCAGTGTCCCCAGAACCTCTTGGCGTGCATACGCCGCCTTCTCCCTGTCGTATTGCGATTTTTTCAGGTTGCGGTTGTTCTCCACAGCATACTCCAGGCACTGCTGAAGCGTGTAGACCGATTGGGCGGATAGCCCAAGGGTGTTGAGAAGGAGAGCGCATGCCAAGTTTATCGTAATAAAGCAATACCTTTTCATCCGTACAAAATTCTAATGTTATTAATATGTAGTAAGTTACGATCTTGACCTTAACACTCTTTAACGCTCGGATGGAACACCCATGGTTTGTTCATCGGTGTTTGCGCAATCTACATTACATGGGTGTTTCATATCTTTATTTTTTTTTCTTGATTTGCGATGATTCAGACTTTTTTTTTGTGACAGTATGTGCATGATTTTAATTCGCTTGCAAACACACCCAGACTTTTTTCGCGTTCCCTACAGCAGCTGTCGTCCTTTATCTGATACAAGGGCGCGTAGATGATACTCTACGGCATCTTCGAAGTATGATTTGGACAAAAAGACATTGTGCTTGATGATGCTATTGATATAGAAGCCAAAAACAGAATAGGCGAGATACTGACTGGCATACTCCACGTCGATATCCTGTCTGTAGATACCCTCCCCCATTCCCTGTCGCAGATTTGCTCCCATCTTAACCTGAAACAATCCCGAGCCGATGAGGTGCTCCGCTGTGGCTTCGCCGGGGTTCATTCTCATGATATCGTGGAAGAAAACCGGACTGAGGGTTTCGAAGAGGATATTCAGCTCGGAGAAGCAACTGCGTAGGTTTTCGATAGCCGATTTCCCCTTCATATCCAGTTTGGCTATGGCTTCCTGCATGTCGGCTGAAATGGAGCGAATGCACTCCTTCATCAGCTCGTCTTTTGATGCGAAGTGGTTGTATAGCGTTTTCTTGGTGATATTCATTTTGGCGGCCACCTCCTCCAGCGATAGCCGCAAGCCATCCTGCTTAAAAACGGCAATGGCCCTAGCGATGTATGATTCCTTACGATTCTCTATGCTCATGGTTTGATATCGGTAACAATGTTAAATTCGATGCAAAGTTACACTTTTTATTTAATATTAGTATAATTTGTGTAAATTATTTTTTGATTTTTCATATCATGCTCAAAATTTATTGATTTACAGGCAACAAACAACATGAAGACAACTAAAACTATTTTTGTTATACAGGAGGGCGGTTGGCAATTGATTAGTATAGAACAAGCATAAGTCAACCCTCAATTGAAAACTTATATAGCACTTAATATCAGAATATAAGCAGAATTATAATAAAAATACCGGCATCCGGTCAAGATATTATTATTTTAAATTTTAACTCCTTTTATGTTTTATCTCCCCTAATTTGGAGGTATTATATTTTGGCTATGAACAAAAAGGCAATCAGCCCGTTGTGTTTGCGTCCCGCCATAGGCTGTGCTTTTTTACCAACCTTCCAATGGAAGGGCTATTGAAGTCAGTGCCTTTGAATTTCAAAGGGGAAAAAGGGCAATACCAGGCGGGAGAAAGATATTAATTATTTAAAAGACAATATTTTATGGCAACTTCATCACAGGTAATAGGCGCATCCATCCTTTTTGCCATTTACGGAATGCTGATTCTCTACTTTGTAGTGAAAGGCTCGCGTGGCACCAAAAACATTAAGGATTACGCACTGGGCAGCATCATTTTTTCACCGGTTTTTGTGGCCCTGTCATTGGCTTCGGCCATGACCAGCGCTGCCACCTTTGTTATCAACCCGGGGTTGATAGCAAACTACGGGCTAAGCGCCTACCTCTCTTTCGGGGTTGTCTTTCCGCTTGCCTCCATGACCTCCCTGGTAATACTGACCAAAAGTTTCAGGAAACACGGGCAAGCCATGAATGCAGTTTCGCTATCGAGCTGGATTGGTAAGCGGTACGAGAGTAAAGGCTACGCCCTTTTTATTGCCTTTCTCACCTTTCTGCTCATCACCTTTATTGTGCTTATTCTGGTGGCCTTGGTAAAGGTAGTTGCACAGGCACTCAATGCCAATCAGATATGGGTTCTGGGGCTGATAATCGCTTTTATATTTGGCTACATGATGTTTGGCGGGGCCAACTCCATGGTTTACACCAACACCATCCAGGCCATTGTGATGATTCTGGTGGCCATTATCCTCATCGGATCAGGCATCCAGTTTTTTCGGGGAGGGCTTATCGGGTTTTTCGAAAAGCTTAGGGTGATTGATCCCGTTTTGGTTAAATCCACCAACCCGCAAAGCCCACTATTCCGCGATCTGTTCGAGATTATTTTCGTTCAAATAGTGGTTGGTGCAGCCGTAGTGGTTCAGCCGCACATCATCACCAAATCGCTTCTGCTGAAAAAGGAGAGCGATGTGAATAAGTTTCTTACGGTTGCTGTTATTGTACAAATCCTATTCTACTCGGTGGTTCTGGTTGGCCTGTTTGCCCGAATCAAATTCCCCGACCTGCAGCAGAATGGAGTATCGCTCAATGTCGATGGGGTGATTCCGGCCTACGTTATCGAGGTCTTTTCGGGGGGCATCGGATCGCTGCTTGTAGGATTGCTGGTTATCATGGGGCTGATCAGCGCAGGCTTTTCCACCATCGAAGGGCTTATCCAATCGCTTAGCACCACCATCACCAGCGATATTATTCAGCCCCTTTTCGGTAAAAAAATCCGCGAAGAGAAATATGTGAATATCAACCGGCTGGTAATAGTTGTATTGGGAATTATCTCGTTCTTTCTCACCCGCGATCAAATCCTAAACCCGAAACTTAGCGTGGCCATCTTTGCGCAGAATGGCGTTTACTCCTATTTTTCCATTCTCTTCGTTCCCATCGTGTTTGGGATTTTCGTTAAGAATGTGAAGCTCATCGCCCCGTTATCCGGTTCCATAACGGCGCTGGTGGTTTACTTCACCATCTACTACGGATTTCCCGCGTTACTAAAATCCGGTTTGGCTAACTTTGGCTATGCCAATATCTACCTTAGCGACACCGTGCAGAATCCGGCCATTGCCGCTGCCATGGCCATTATTGCATCGCTTGTAGTTGCCATTACCGTGCATTGGACTACAAAAAAAGCTAATACTCAGTCAGCATAAACGTTGAAAAGACATTATGAAAAAGTTCGATGAAATTTACAAAAGCAAGTTGATCCCGCTGGAAAAGATGCCCGATCTACTCCAAAGCAACACCGACGTCATTGTTGCACAATGCGCTTCGGAGCCTCAGGGCTGCATGTCGGTTTTCCACCTGGCCAAGAATAGGGTTAAAGACGTCAAAGTCTTTTCGGTGCTCACCATGAAGCCGTACGATTTCTACATGAAACACGAGATGAAGGGCCATTTTGAACTTTGCAGCTGGTTCCATGCACCCGGATCGCGTCAGGCGCTGAAAGAGAAAACGGGTACCGTAACCTACGTTCCAAACATGCTGCATCGTGCTGCATCGGATCGGATGAAGGTGCGTCGCCCTCATCTTTTCGTGGGGACCTGCACTCCGCCGGACGATAAGGGGTTTGTTTCACTTTCTCTCGGCATAACCTATGAGAAGGATATCATCGAAGCAGCTGAAATCGTGGTGCTTGAAGTGAACGAGATGCTTCCCCGCACTTATGGCGACACGCAGGTTCATGTTGCGGATGTGGATTATTTTGTGGAGTATTCCCAGATGCCCCCTACCCTTCCCGAGCCCCAACCCGATGAAGTGGCCATGGCCATTGGCAAACACATTGCCAACCTGGTTGACGACGGGGCCACCATCCAGCTTGGCATTGGAGAGATACCCAATGCTGCAGCACTGATGTTGAAGGACAAAAAGGATCTGGGCGTTCACACGGAAATGCTGGTGGACAGCATGATGGAACTGTATGAAATGGGTGTAATCACCAATAAGGCCAAAAGCGTGCATAAGGGGAAGTTTGTATGCACATTTGCCATGGGTAGCGAAAAGCTCTACAAGTGGCTCGACAACAACCCCGCCGTTGAATTCCTAAGGGGCAGCTATGTAAACGACCCCTGCATGATGCGGAAGAATTCAAAGATGGTGTCGATCAACACCTGTATCATGATTGATTTCACGGGGCAGGTGGCCAGTGAGAGTATTGGCATTGAGCAGTATTCGGGCACAGGAGGGCAAAGCGACACGGCAGTGGGCGCAACCGAAGGTTTCGACGGAAAGGGGAAGTCCATTATTGCTTGCCGTTCTACGGCAAAACGGGGGACCATTTCCACCATTGTGCCTGTGCTACCGGCCGGAACAGGAGTTACTCTGCACCGCAGCAACACCGACTACGTGGTTACTGAGCATGGGAGCGTGCGCCTGACCGGGCTCACAGTTCGCGAACGAACTGAAGCGCTGATATCCATTGCCCACCCCGATTTCAGGGAAGAGTTAACACGGCAGGCACGCGAAATGGGGTATATCTTTTAAACGCTAATTGTTCAGGAATGGAAGCCATCAAAATAATAGGATCCGGGCTGTACGCACCCGGGGCACCCATCAGCAATCAGGAGTTGATGAAGTTGACGGGAATAGAGTTTGATGCCCAAAAATTTTCAGGGAAAATTGGCATTGAAAACAGGCACATTGCCCATTTGCGCGGGATTGACGAGACAACGGCCGACTTTGTAACAAAGGCCATGAGGCAGGCCATGGAAAATGCACACATTGATGCTGATGCAATAGGGCTTTTTATTGTTGCCACCGACACCCCTGAGTATATAACCCCTGCTACGGCCATCATCGTTCAGGGAAGGATTCAGGGTGGTGAAAAGTGGTCCATGTCTTTCGACGTTTCCGCATCGTGTGCCAGTTTTACCATGGCGTTTGATACCGCCTCGCGTATGCTTAGCAGCAACCCCCTGATAAAATACGCTACCATAGCCGGTGTTTACAACATGCCCGCCTTTATCCGCCCCGATGATGCGTTTAGCACGCCCATTTTCTCAGATGGCGCTGCCGCTTTCATCCTCACCAGGGATGAAGAGAGAAAGTCGTTTTACATTGGCAACCAAATGCTTACCGACGGAACACAGCATGATTTTATTGGCATTTATGCCGGAGGTGCTAAAATACCCGTAACGCAGGAAGTGATAGCCAATAAGCAGAATGGACTGCTCAGCCTGAAGCCCCTACCCGGCGATCGTAACGTTAGGCTATGGCCCATGATTGTTGAAAAACTTTTGAATAATTATGGTGTTCAACCCGACGAAGTTGACCATTACATCTTCACGCAAATCAACAAATCAGTGATTTTAACAGTGATGGAGGTGCTAAATCAACCAACGGAAAAAGCCCATTTTGTGATGGATAAATATGGATATACAGGCTCTGCCTGTGTCCCCATGGCGTTTCACGAAGGCGTAAGAGCAGGTAGGATAAAACGAGGCGAAAAGGTGCTTTTCGTTGCATCGGGAGCAGGTTTGGCTGTGGGGAGCAACCTTTTTGTTTACTAAACTTCAGAATCAATAGAATATTCCCAGAATACACTTGTCATGACCAAAGTAGGAATAGTTGGCACAGGAATATACCTTCCTGAAAAAAGAATGAGCGCCGCGGAAATATCGGCTGCTACCAAAGGTGTTTGGAGCGAAGAAGCCATCATTGAAAAGTTGGGCATTGTGGAAAAGACTATTCCCGGACCCGACGATGGAACCCAGGAAATGGGAGCACGTGCTGCTCTGGATTGCCTTAAAAATACTGGCATTGACCCGCTGGAAATTGATGTTATCCTCTGCGTTGGTGAAGAGTGGAAAGAGTACCCTCTCACCACGTCGGGGATTTACATTCAGCACCGTATCGGTGCCGATAATGCCTGGGCCATCGATGTACAGCAACGCTGCAACAGCACGGTAGCAGCACTGAAAATGGCCAAGGACATGATTATTGCCGATGAGGAGATTAGCACGGTTATGATTGTGGGTGGCTATCGGAATGGCGATTTCATTGACTATGAAGACAGCGCTGTTTCGTTTATGTTTAACCTCTCCGCCGGAGCCGGAGCGATACTTGTGAAGAGGGACTATCCTGCAAACCATATCCTTGGCACCCACATTATCACCGATGGTTCTCTGGCACGCTCGGCAGGCGTGAAGTATGGTGGGACTGAATATCCCATAACGGTTGATAATGCCCACGAGGCATACAAGTCTCTGAAAGTTTTTGACGAAAAGTACATGAAAGACCGCCTGAACGAGGTTTCCATGTCAAACTGGTTCCACTGCATCGATAAAGCATTTGAGAAATCGAATTTAAAACGGGAAGACCTTGGGTTTCTGGCCTGTCTGCATTTTAAGCGCAGCATGTTCAATAGCATGTTAGACGAGCTGAACATTACGTTGGACAAAACCATTTATCTGGAGAATTATGGTCACATGGGGCAGATAGATGCCATATTGATTCTACATTTGGCGCAACAAGAGGGAAGGCTGAAAGCCGGAACCTACGTTTCGATGATTGCAGCCGGAATTGGCTATGCCTGGGGTGCCAACGTTATCCGGTGGGGATGATAAGTCAACGGCATTTTGCAAATCAACATTTAGTTGAATATCTTGTTTTTATATTATTTTTGAGTTATATTAACGGCATAGTCAAGCCCATGTTTTTTAATCGTGAAATGAAGTTTTTTTCTATTATAATCAATTTTGTATCAACACTAACCTTTAAAAAAAACAATCATGAAAAAATTAATTTTTATTCTGATTTCAGCAGCAATTTTTTTCTCGGGCTGCAAGAAAAGTGAAGAGGAGGATAAATATAATCCTTCTACAGACGGGCTAATCGGCAGTTGGTTATCAAAAGGTGACAATGTGGCTGAACTGTTAAGAGTCTATTTCCAGGTTGACTCAATTACCGCTGTTTTCCATGAAAACAATACCTACAACGTAGTTTCCTACTCCGGCGGTACGCCAACAAACTACAACGGTACCTTTGTACAGACCAAACCGACCAGTGGAACTATTTGGACCATCAAGTTGCTTCAAAGCGCACCAACCTCTGTAACCAGCGAAGGGATCTTTGAAATTACCGGAAAAACGCCTAATTTCTTACTAACGTACGAGGTGGTACAAACCGAGCCCAACATCGGAGCTACACCTCCTACTCCTGAAGCAGGCTTTGGCAGCAGTAACGGTGGACTCTTAGCAATGATGAATGTTCAAAAATTTGTTTACGTTCCGAAATAGCATTCTAATGTTTGAAAAAGTCAGAGTGCCCAAAGCGCTCTGACTTTTTCTTTAATATACTTTCAATTAAACCAATCCGCCAAAGCATGAGTAAGTCAAAACAAATCATTTTGATCTTGTGCCTTTTCGGGAACTCTCTATTCGCACAGTTACCAACTAACCAATACTTTACGAAAGAGATTCCGGAGAAAGCCAATAAAGAATTCCAATTTCTTGGGTTCTTTATCAATCAGGCTGTGACGTCCAACTTTTATCCCGAAAACGATTTTTTAAAAGGGCAAATAGTGGGGCGGTTGTTTGGAGCCAACACCTCAAAAACCAGCAACGAACACCGTAGTGCATACGTTGAACAACGATTTATCCCATTCTTCATCTGGTCGCCCGGCCTATTCAACGGTAAAGCTACCCTGCGGGCCTCGTTCGAACTGGATTGGACATGGGGTGACGTGGCCTACGGTGTGGGCGGTAACTTTGGAGGTGCTTTCTCGGCCGATCAGGTAAACCTGCAAACACAAAACCTCGAAGTTGAACTGCATCCCTGGGAAGGCGTATATATTAACCTTGGGCTGCAGCGCATTTTCGACACACCTTATAATCCTTACAAAACGCTTTTCGACAAGATGACCTACACCGGTTATAGGCTGGCCTACTTCGGTACCGATGGTGTAGGGGTTTCTGTTCGAAAAGATTGGGATTTCTCCCGGATAAAAACGGGCTATTACAAGCTCTACGAGAACTACATCCACTTAGACGACGATGTTACCCTTTTCGAGCTGACCGGCGAAAAGGATATTAGCAGGAACTGGAAGATGGGTGGGTCGGCCTACTATATGTGCGACCGTGGTAACGGCGCAGGAGGCGTATCTATCCTGGGGCAGGGGCTTAACAGCCTGTTAGCCTCGCACAATGGCGTTTACCGCTTTAACTATGGCAGTGCCAAATATAAAGCCGATGTTGCCTGGCTGGGAACATTCTTCAGCCGCAACGCCGATCAATATAACGACCCTTGGACCATCTCCGGGTTTGTGAATGTGAACCTTGGCCAAACCGATACGCTGAGCACAATTATCGCCGACAGCAAGTGGGAAAAGGCAACCAAAATAATGGGCGTGGGCAGTAATATAAGAGCGGCCTATCGCTACGGGCAAACCCCTGCCGATCAGGTAGTGCTGGACATTACCTACACCACAGGCGATGCCAATGGGCTGAGCGATGGTGTGTACAATGGAGTAATTACCGGCAATCAGTGGGGCGCACCGGGAGCCATTTTTGTCAGTTCAGGCTCATACATTCTAATGCCCCACGGAAATGTGGTTAACCGCTACACTCCGGCCATTGTGGATATTTCGAACATGGGTTATGGGATGACCGCTGCCTCGTTCAGCGCCTCACAGGGTATTATTCCCCATAGGCTAAATGCCAAGCTGGGAGTTGCCGCTGCCATGAGCAATGTACAGCCAATGGGCGGTGGTGTGTTTATGGGTGCCGAGGTGAACGGAAACGTTGCCTACTTCTTTGGGCCTTATATGAGCCTTGAACTACACGGAGCCTACCTGGGATTAGGCGACTTTTACGATAGCAAGCAAAGCGCCTATGGCAGTCCGGTGAACGGAGGCATTGATGGTCGTCCCGTCAACCCGTGGACCGTTTTTCTGGTGTATAAATGGTTGCTGTTTTAACGTAAAAAAATGGGAGGAGAAAGAAAAATGAAAAAACATATTCTTAGCCTAATTGCTTTTTTATCGTTAATTGCAGGCTGTTCAACGCCATATAGCGCTTACAAAAGAATTGGCTCTTTTGAAGAGATAGAGTATAAATACCCTGTAAAAAAGGTTTACCTACCCAAAAATGATGTAACCATTGCATACAACGACATGGGCTCAGGCAGCAAAACCGTGATAATGATTCACGGGCTGGGAAGTTACTTGCGTGCATGGGAAAAAAACATTGAGGAGGTCAGCAAATCGGCCCGAGTAATAGCCATTGACCTGCCCGGGTACGGGAAATCGAGTAAAGACCCCCATAGCGGCATGATGTCGTACTATGCAGGGGTTGTCAATGAGCTGGTGAGCGAGTTGAAGTTAGAAAACGTAATCCTTGCCGGGCATTCCATGGGAGGACAAATATCCATTACAGCCTCCCTGCTTTACCCCGAAATGGTAAAAGGGATGATTCTGGTTGCCCCTGCAGGTTTCGAAAAATTTACCAAAGGGCAAAAACAGTGGTTTCGCGATGTGATGACCCTAGACGGGGTGAGACTGACCACCACCGAGGCCATCACCACTAACCTATCAAGCAACTTCTACCGCATGCCCCTTGATGCCGATTTTATGATAACCGACCGCATTGCCATGCGTCATGCAGAAGATTTCATTCCCTACTGTTATGCTGTAGTACAATCGGTCAACGGCATGGTAAACGAACCCGTGCTCAAGTACCTGAAAGACATTAAAGTGCCCACGCTGATTCTTTTTGGGAAGAATGACAACCTCATCCCCAACCGATTCCTGAATCCGGGTCCAACAGCCGACATTGCCAAAGTAGGCAATACCTTAATTGCCAACAGCAAACTGGTGATGGTACCAAAATGTGGCCATTTTCTGATGTTTGAGAAACCGGCTGAATTTAACAGCGAGGCCATCCAATTTATCAAGTCAATTCAGTAAAAAGAAGAGGAGCGCATTAGAATAATCGTGAGAAAAAGTATCGATTACTTTTTCTCACGATAATTTTGTATTTTTTGGCCTGATTATTATCCGGTTCTATCCAATATAATGCGCAAACAACTCAACACATTCACTCAATTTGCCCATGCGCTCTACCCGCATGAACTGGAGTATTTGCTTTCGATCCAGAATTTCAACAAGGCTCAAAATCTCAAATTGTTAAAGCAAATATATAGCAACACAACATCAAACTCCCCAAAAGCATTTGATACGGGAATAGACAAGCGCACCTACTCGTATGTGAAGAAATGGATTACACAGAGTTTAGAGAAGATTGATGTTGATCTGTTTTTCGAATGGCTCATTACCACCGAAACAAAAGTGCTTACCGACCTGATTGTACCCGAAGATGAGGCTCGCCTGCTGGGATCAATACAAAAGATGGATGCAACAAATTATAACTTCATCCGATTCTACGAGTTGGTACAATACTACCGCGACTACCTGATGGTACGCAACCGGAAAAAAAACATTCAACTGGTTATCGGGTTTTTGACTCGCTACCAAGAGCATTACCAATTACTAAAAGAAGTCAACCGCAGGCTTGATGAGATGACGGCTCAGATTGTCCAGGAAGAGATGTTCGACCCAATGGAGAGTGAGGTTTTAGAATCGTACCTCAAAGAGGTGTATTTTGATGAAACGCTTGACGGCTACACCCGTTATCGTGCTGTAGTGAGACTTACCATATTTTACTATAACAACCGCCAGTTCGATGAGCAGTATAAGGTGTACCTGCACTTAGACGAAATGCTGAAAACTCCCCTCTTCTACTCGAAGCGAATATTGGCAAACTACTATGCAAACCGTGCCATGATGCATTCAAAACGCAACGAGCTGCATCAGGCTGAAACATTCGCCTACCTATCAATACAGAATAAAAACAGCGATTACCTATTTTATCTGATCAACCTTTGCGGGGTACTCCTGAGGGAAGGGAAAAAAACCGAGGCACTTGTCCTCATGCGTAAATCAATCCCCGAGTTAAAAAACACCAGCAATAACTATTATAAAATCGGATTTGCATCATACTATATCCGAACAATGATATACAACGGGATGGAGCAAAATGCCGTGGATTATGCTACTCAATATTTCGATGCCTATAAAAAGGAGATCTTCGAGTATCGATGGCATCTCTTTATGCGAGAATATATCCGTGCGCTTATTGCGGCCGAAAAATACCCGAAAGTGCTGGCACTTTGCAAACGTTACAAACTCCTGAACAAGGAGAAAATCAGGATTGAGCGCATTGACTACCTGCCAATTATTCAAGCTTACTATTACCTGGCCGAATACATGGAAAATTCCATTTCGCTGGAGAAACTGGTAGCATCCATAACCAAAGCCATAAGCCAGCCCATGAGGGGGAAATACCAATCACTGAGAATCAACGAATTGCTTGACGAACTAATGCCCTTAATTCCAGAAGCGATAAAATCAGTCCGTATCGAATTACACCTGAATTGATAGAAAATTTCTGCCAGGCCGGTCATTGGCAAAAATGTCAAATATAAATTCCACATGAAATAGAGCAATAGATAAAAACTATAAAATGCTGTTTAAGATCAGAATATAATTATTATACCGGGAAAGGAGAAAAGGCGGAGCATTTAAGGGAAGTCAGGGGTGGATATTTATGATTGTCTGATTTAAAAAAACACCTAAGTTGCTTTTTTTGACAATAATGTGCGTTTTCAGAATAGAATTCTTTACTTTTATAGTGCCTTAATCTGTAGAACAATAATCCTAAACCTATGAAACCAGCGAAATTCATTGCAACCATCGTGCTTACTGTTTTCTTGTCAAATCAACTCTATTCACAGGGCACCGTGAGGGGCGTAGTAAAGGATGGCGAAACCAATGAGGTGCTTTCGGGGGCATTGGTAACCGTTAAGGAAACAGCCACAGGAGTAATTACCGACATTAATGGAACGTTCATGCTCAAGGTTCCCGAAGGGAAACAAACCATCATCTTCGTTTTTCTGGGATTTGAACCCCGTGAAGAGGTAATTAATGTGGAAAAGGGCAGAACCATAAACCTGCATCATGTGCTGCTTAAGCCCATGACCTTTGGCATTACCGGTATTCAGGTAGTTGCCGAAAGGGCAAGGGACAGGGAAACTCCGGTTGCCTTTTCCAGCCTGTCGAAAGCAGAACTTCAGCAGACGCTGGGCTCACGCGATTTACCCTTGTCCCTCAACATTACCCCAAACGTTTATTCCACCACCCAGGGAGGCGGTGCGGGCGATGCCCGTGTAAACATCAGGGGTTTTAACCAGAGCAATGTTGCCATTATGATTAACGGCATTCCCATCAACGACATGGAGAATGGGTGGGTTTACTGGTCCAATTGGGACGGCATTGGCGACGCCGCCTCGTCACTCCAACTCCAGCGAGGGCTAAGTGCCATTAACCTTGCAACCCCATCCATTGGAGGCACCATAAATGTAATCACTGATCCTGCAAGGAGAAAAGCCGGCTTTGTGTTTCGGCAAGAGGGAGGATCGGGTCAATTCATGAAAAGTACACTATACGGGCACACCGGGTTGATTGACGAAAGGTGGGCGTTGAGTGCCGGCGTTGTTCGCAAAGTGGGTAACGGAATCATCGATGCCACCTGGTCAGATGCATGGGCATACTACATGGGCGCAACTTACATTCTGAATAAAAACAATCGGTTTGAGTTTTATGCCATGGGAGCACCGCAATACCACGGGCAAAATTTAAACATGCAGAACATAGCTGCATACAATCGCAAGTACGCCAAGAGTTTAGGGTTTACCTAGGATGCATTGGATGCCTTTCCCGAGGCCAATGCCGGCAGATTCTACAATGAAAACTGGAATGCTGTTAATCCAACCTATACATCGCGCCAATGGTGGAATGGTGCGAAGCATGTAAGGCATTCTCCAGTTTTTTTGAACGAAAGGGAAAACTATTACCATAAACCTCTAATTAACTTCAACTGGTACTCAAAACTCGGCGATGCCACTTCGCTTTTCACCACTGTTTACTACTCCGGAGGGAAAGGGGGTGGCTCGGGAACCCACGGAAGCATGGTATGGAACAACCTCGGGCCTTCGCGTATAGTTGACTGGAATGCCACCATTGAAAGGAATATGGCGGCCGATACCTCCCGTGGAATTCTCCGGAACTCGGTCAACAACCAGTGGTCGGTAGGAGCCCTCTCTAAGTTAAAGTGGAGAATCAACGACAACCTCTCCACAACCTTTGGTATTGACGTGCGCACTGCGGAAGTTCAGCATTACCGGGAGATTCGCGATTTGCTGGGAGGAAGCTACTTCTTTTTCGATGGAAACCAGTTTGATCAAACCATGGTCAGTCACCTTAAGAGGATTGGCGATAAAATAGAGTACGATTTTACCAATTCAATTAACTGGGCAGGAGCCTATGCGCAAGGTGAATACAAAACCGAAAAGTTGACAGGTTTTGCCATGGCGGGATACTCTGTTGTCGACTATAAATACGTTAACCACTTTATTAAAGAAACCAGTGGGCTGCCATTCTCACAAAAATCGGGAATTATTGGCGGATATCAGGTAAAAGGAGGTGGTAATTACAATATTTCCGAAACGCTAAACGCGTACGTAAACCTGGGTTACGTATCGAAAATTCCAATTTTCGATGCCGTGATTGACGACAGAAGTGGCTCTCTCAATGAGAATCCGGTGAACGAAACGTTTACCTCCTTTGAACTGGGTTCATCGTTCAAATCTTCCGATGGCAAACTTTGGCTAAATGCCAACGGTTACTATACGATGTGGAATAACCGGGCAAAAACCATTTCAGTTACCCTGCAAAATGGCAACGAAGGGTTAATATCGCTTACAGGAATGGACCAACTGCACTACGGGGTAGAGTTGGAAGGCTCATACCAGCTGGTTAACTGGCTGATTTTAAACGCTGCCGGGTCAATCAATCATTGGAGCCATGCCAGCGATGCTTCAGGAAAGTTCAAAGACTGGTCGGATCCCAATTCAACCGATGCCACTTTTAATTATTACGTCAAAGGGCTAATGATTGGCGATGCACCGCAAACACAGGGTGTTTTAGGCGTAACATTTATCCACAAGGGACTTCGCTGCCAACTGGTATCGCGGCACTACGCACATCATTACGCCGATTGGGACCCCTTTAGCAGGACAGACCCTGCCGACCGCAATCAGGTGTGGATGCTCCCCAACTACTCTGTGTACGACCTACACGCCTCATTCGATATTCCATACGAGGCGAAGGTTAACTTCCAGATATTCGCACACGTATTCAATATTTTTGATAAGATATACGTGCAGGATGCTGTAGACAACAGTGCATTTAATGGATTTTACGGGCCAAATAACGAGTACTCTCATACGGCAATGTCGGCTGAGGTATTTTTAGGCACCCCCCGCATGGTTAACGTTGGACTACTGGTTACTTTTTAAACTGGCAGCACAAACACAACTCTGAAAATCAATCAAAAACAACATGAATACATGGTCATCTTAGTACCATGAAGGAGTTTCTTTATCATTTTTTTCAAAATTTTTGCCTTTATTTTAAACGAACTTTCAATTTTTTTGTAATTTGTCACCGCTTAAACGGTTGCAAGCCCTACTTACCATTAGTGCTTTTCACTAGTAAGCGTCCGTTAAATATAAATTCGCATTGTAACAAGAAGTTGTCGATGATGTTTTAACAAGTTAAAATGAAAGGTTATGAAAAGAGTATTATCCAAAGTTCTTACTTTATTATTTGTACTAACAGCATGTATTAGCTGTAAGAAAGAACAACCAACCGGAAATATTCCGGTTTTAACCACCGCTGAAATTACAGAGATTACCAATAGTTCCGCAGTAGGCGGAGGTAATATCACTTCCGACAATGGGCATGCGGTATTCGTAAGAGGAGTGGTTTGGGGAACTCATGATAATCCAACCATTGATGACAACAAAACAGTTGATGGCTCAGGTACAGGGAGTTTTGTCAGTCAGCTGGAGGGATTAGAGCCCGAGACCGTGTACTATGTGAGAGCGTATGCTGCCAATAGTAAAGGAACTGCTTATGGAAATTCAATCGCTTTTCAAACACTTGCCTACGACCTTCCTGAATTAAACACCGCTGAAGTTACAGGGATAACACAAAATTCTGCTGTAAGTGGAGGGAGCATTACTTCTGACGGTGGGAATCCGATCACAGCAAGGGGAGTTGTTTGGGCAACCCATGATAACCCAACCCTGGAGGATTATAAAACAGTTAATGGCACGGGTATGGGAAATTTTATTAGCCAACTGGATGGATTAGAGCCCGAAACAAATTACTACGTGAGAGCCTATGCTACAAATGACATGGGAACCGCATACGGGAACACCTTAGCTTTTCGAACGCTGGAACAGCCGGAAACGGGTACGTTTACCGATGACAGGGATGGAACAGTTTACAAAACAATAAAAATTGGCAATCAGGTTTGGATGGCCGAAAATCTCAGGTACTTACCCTCGGTGGTGGGTCAGGCAACATCCTCGAATTCAGAACCCTGTTACTATGTTTATGATTACAACGGCACTGATGTTGAAGAAGCCAAGGCCACAACGATTTACACCATATTTGGCGCATTATACAATTGGCCGGCGGCCATGGATGGAGAAAACAGCAGCAGCACCAACCCAAGCGGCGTTAAGGGTGTTTGCCCCACCGGCTGGCATTTGCCAAGCGATGCCGAATGGACACAACTTGTTGAGTATTTGGGAGGAGAAAACGTAGCCGGAGGAAAGATGAAAGAGAATTCAGACCTTTACTGGATAAACCCAAACACCGATGCTACGAATTCATCGGGATTTACGGCCCTGCCCGGTGGCTACTTATATTATGCTGATAACCACTTCCATCACCTGGGATACTATGGCACTTGGTGGTCAGCCACCGCAGGGTACAACGGCGTTTATGACCGATACGTCTATAATGAAAGCGGCAAGATTTACCGCACAGAAAGCGGCAAAGCCGGAGGGTGGTCTATCAGATGCGTTAAGGACTAACAATATCTTCTGTGTGTTAACTAAAAAATTAAGTATTATGAGGTACTTCGTTCTATTCTTAGTACTAACCATTTCAATCCGTTCGTTGGGTCAGCTTGCCGATAAATACCCCAATGACATTGGAATTGAGTCCGACAGCAAAGTGCTGTTCGTTGAGAAGTTTAACGAAGAGCTGGCTGATATCATAGGCCGCTACGATGAGGTTCTTCATCCGGAGGAGTTTACTTTGGATACCGATATCCCTAAGGGCAGTGCCGGGCCATATTCGTTAAAAATTTCCAACACGCAGGGAGAGAATAGCGGTGGCCATCTGTTTAAATCGTTTTCTCCCGGATTCGACAGCACTGTTTTCCTTAGATACTACGTTAAATACCCCTCCATCGAGGAGGGTTATTTTGGACATCAGGGGGTTTGGTTTGGGGGCTACAATCCGATAATACCCTATCCGTACCCACGTGCAGGAATATGCGGATTGGGCGATAGCCGCATAAGCATTGCTTTTGAAAGTGTTTGGCAGGTCACTCCTCCCGGAATGGATGCCTACCTCTATTGGGGCGATATGCATAGCTATGATGGCGGGAATACTTGCTATGGCAACACCATGATAACGCGGGGCAAAACGGATCACGACCAGCCGCCTAGCGAGGATGAACCCATTAACGATTTGGATGAATGGATGTGCATTGAGATAATGGTTAAGCTGAACAATCCCGTGTCGGAGTATAATGGCGAACTTAGGATATGGAAAAACGGGAAAGAATTGGGCCATTGGGGCCCGGGTTTCCCGAACGGACACTGGTTTAAAGACAAGTGGTACAACAATCCCGACGATCCCCCCTTTGAAGGGTTTAGATGGAGGACCGATGAAAACCTGAATATCAACTGGATCTGGATTGAGTTTTACCACGATACCGGGCCTGCGAGTTACATTAAATTTTCCAATATCGTAATGGCCAAGGAGTATATCGGGCCAATACACCACACCAATAATGCGGTAGAGTCTGAAAAAAAGAGCAACATCAAAGTTTATCCAAATCCCACCACAGGGATAATCAATATTACGAGTAGCGAAACAATCAACAGCGTGAGCGTTTTCAATGTTTTTGGGCAAAAAGTTTTTACTAAAGAACATTCAACTGAAATTGACATAAGCCATCTTCAATCCGGCACCTATATCCTGAACATTGAAACACAGGGAGAAAAACACAGGTTTGTCATAATAAAGGCTAATCAAACCGCCATATAGCAGGCAGAATTGTTTGGCAACGATAATCCGGTCATCTCAGCATGCAGAATCCCGTTATGCTCAACGGGCAATGTTCTCAACCCGGATTTAATGTTCTGTACGTTTCCACGTCCTACCGGTAAACACAAGTCGCTGATACCAAAATACTTCGCATCATGGCAAAGCCACATGTAAACGTTTCTAACCGAAAAAAAGGTATCCCATAGCCATAGCCATATCCAACTCGCATTATTTTTCTACATTTGTATTTTTAAGCGCGTAAAGAAAGTATGAAAAGAGTAAAACTTTGGGATAAAGAGTTCGAAATCAGCTATCCCGCTGATGAGATTAAAGATAGCATTGAGCGGTTGGCCAATGCCATCAATAGCGATTTGGCAAACGAGGAAAAGCCCATTTTTATCAGCATTCTCAATGGCTCCTTCATCTTTACCGCCGATTTTATCCGCCTGATCAACTTCCCGTGCGAGGTTTCGTTCATCAAACTGGCCTCATACCAGGGAACCCAAACAACCGGTAAGGTTGAACAGCTCATCGGGCTTACCGAAAACATCGAAGGTCGAACTGTTATCATTCTGGAAGATATTGTGGATACGGGCATAACCCTCGGGAAGCTGATAGACAGGTTGCAGCAGTATAAACCCAAGGCCATTAAGGTGGCAACTTTACTTTTTAAACCCGATGCGTACAAGGGCAGTGTAGCCATTGATTACATAGGCAAGGCGATTCCCAACGATTTTATAGTAGGCTACGGACTAGATTACGATGGGCTGGGAAGAAATCTCCCCGATATTTATACGTTGGTCAAGCATTAACCTTTAAAACCATACATCATGCTTAACATTGTACTATTCGGCCCTCCCGGTGCAGGTAAAGGGACACAATCGGAAATGATTATCCGTCGATACAACCTGCAACACCTGTCAACAGGAGATATCCTGAGAAGTGCCATTGAAAAAAAGACCAAGCTGGGAATGGAAGCAAAAATGTATATGGATAAGGGCGAGTTGGTCCCCGACTCTGTTGTCATTGGCATCATAGGGCGGATTTTGGATGAGAATCGGGATAAGGCCGACGGATTCGTATTCGATGGTTTCCCCAGAACCACAGTACAAGCCGAGGAATTGGATAAAATGTTAGCCAAAAAAGGGCTATCCATATCCCAACTTCTTGCCCTGGAAGTGGAGTACCAGGAACTGGTTGACAGGCTGCTTAAGCGGGGGCAGATAAGCGGCCGCAGCGACGACCGTAATATCAACGTCATAAAAAACCGCATCAACGTGTACAACGACAACACCCGTAGCGTAATGGATTACTACAGGGCACAGGGCAAGTACAGCGGCATAAACGGGATGGGAACCATCGAAGAGATTTTTGAACGGATTTGTAAGGCCATGGATGCCTTGCCGAAATAGTCCATACCACTCCAAACGCAGGCAATGTCATCGTCCAACTTTGTTGATTACGTTAAGATCTTTTGCCGTTCCGGCAACGGAGGGCCCGGGAGTACGCATCTCAGGCGCGAGAAATTTGTTCCCAAGGGAGGCCCTGATGGTGGCGATGGCGGACGTGGAGGACACATCTACCTCAAAGGCAACGACCAGATGTGGACACTCCTTCACCTTAAATATCAGCGTCATATTTTTGCAGGCAACGGCGAAGGGGGAAGCCGCAGCCGTAGCACCGGAGCCGATGGGAAGGATGTTACCATTGAGGTTCCCATTGGTACGGTGGCCAAAGACCCCGATACCGGAGAACATCTGTGCGAAATTACAGAGCACAACCAGGTGGCTACCCTCATGAAAGGCGGACGTGGCGGCCTGGGAAACTGGCACTTCAAATCGCCTACGCTGCAAACACCCCGGTTCGCCCAACCGGGCGAAAAGGGCGAGGAGCGGTGGATTATCCTTGAGCTGAAAATCCTTGCCGATGTGGGGCTGGTGGGTTTGCCCAATGCAGGGAAATCTACTCTGCTCTCAACTATCACGGCGGCCAAGCCCAAAATTGCCGACTACCCCTTCACCACCCTGGTACCAAATATTGGCATTGTCCCCTACCGCGACAATCGGTCATTCGTAATGGCCGACATCCCTGGGATAATTGAGGGGGCACATCAGGGAAAAGGATTGGGACTGAGATTTCTTCGCCATATTGAGCGCAACCCCGTTCTGCTGTTCATGATCCCTTCGGACAGTCCCGGCATTAAGGACGAGTACAACACCCTGCTCAACGAGCTGATGCAGTACAACCCCGAACTGATGGACAAGCGACGGATACTTGCCATCACCAAGTGCGATCTGATTGACAACGAACTAACCAAGGAGATGGAAAAGGATATGCCCAACATACCGCACCTGTTCATCTCGTCAGTGGCTAACAAGGGGTTGGATAAGCTCAAGGATTTGCTCTGGGCCGAAATTAACCACTTCGAACCATGATGGAGCACCTTGCCAAGATTGATACGCAGCTCTTCCTGTTCCTCAACGGGCTCAACTCGTCGTTCTGGGATGTGGCCATGTGGCACATTTCGGGTAAATACACGTGGATTCCACTTTACCTGTTAATCATTTTCTTTGTGGCCAAAAGACACTGCTGGCAAACCATAGGGATACTACTGGCCATTGCACTGGTTGTAGTTCTTGCAGACCAACTATCGGTACATTTGTTCAAGAACGTTTTTGAACGGCTCCGACCATGCCACAATCCCGATATAAAGGAACTGGTTCACGTGGTCAAACGGTGCGGGGGCAAATACGGATTCGTGTCGTCGCATGCGGCCAACTCCTTTGGAGTTGCAGTTTTCCTCGTGTGCCTTATCAGAAAGAGGTGGTTCAGCATCGGCATCCTCTTCTGGGCTCTACTTGTCTCGTACAGCAGGATTTACATCGGGGTGCACTATCCGGGCGATATCCTTGTGGGCGCCGCCCTTGGCTCGGCAATAGGATTTGGCATCTGGAAACTGCTGGAGTACATCGACCGAAAGACAGGCAATAGGATTATAAAACCCCCTCAGAGCAAACATGCTGTGCATTAAATCGCCATCGCACGATCCCTACTTCAACATCGCCTGCGAAGAGTACCTGCTAAAACACCGCACCGATGAGTTTTTCATGCTTTACCGCAACCAACCCTCGGTGGTGGTGGGGAAACACCAGAACACGCTGGCTGAAATTGATATTGACATTGTTAAAAAACAGGGTATTAAAGTGGTACGCCGATTGTCGGGAGGGGGTGCTGTGTACCACGATCTGGGAAATCTCAACTTCACCTTTATCAAGAACGGCAAAGAGGGTAAGATGGTAGATTTCAAGGGATATACGGAACCCATCATCGCAGCCTTGGCAAAAATTGGCCTGGAGGCTAAATTTGAAGGACACAACAACCTTACCATCAATGGCCTAAAAATATCGGGCAATGCCGAGCATGTCTTCAAATCAAGGGTTATGCACCACGGTACCCTGCTTTTCCAATCCAACCTACATCTGCTGGCCCAACTCCTTTACGTTGATAAAAACAGGTATAGCGACAGAGCGGTTCAGTCGGTTCTGGCAACCGTTACCAATATCAGCGATCACCTGCCACAACCCATGACCATTGATGATTTTGCACAGCATCTCTGGGAGCACATTCTCACAGTTTTTGCCGATGCCACCGAGTACAGCCTCTCGGCAGAGGATAAAGTGCATATTAACAAGCTGTATGAAGAAAAGTACATCCGGTGGGAGTGGAATTTTGGCTACTCGCCCTCCTATTCACTGCAAAGGAAGATAGAACTACCCTCGGGAACCATTACCATTGCATTAGACGTGGACAATGGTAATATTTCCAACGTAATGATTACAGGTTCGTCGTTTCCCCGCTATGTGGCTCAATCCATAGAAGAGGCGCTAATGGGACGCCGGCACGAAACCGATGTGTTAGCCCGGGCACTTGCGGGGATCCCTTTGGATGATGAGCAGCGAAATACCATAGTGGACGGGATTCTCTAAGCGGAAACCATAATCAATGGGTAAAAGACCACTCAGTAAAAAGGTTTCAGATAATCTTGTTTCGAGAGTACAAAGATAGTCCTCGAATTTTAAACAGGGACCAACAGGTATCCGACTATTGTTCAACCCGATAGAAGACCTTTTCGGTGAGAATCAAATCGAACTCCTCGGGATTGAGCACTGAGGCAACCCTGAAAAGGGTATCGAGTAAAAAAAGACACTCTGTCTCTACAGGTTCGCCCGCCAGATTTGTAATGCTAAACTTGTGCAGTATGGTATATCCTAAAAGCTCCCCCAAATTTTGCTCAAGCAAGGTTTTCAAACTATCCACCTCAGCAGTATGCCCTTTCCCTCCGTCTTCGTTCTCCTTCTTCTCAATCATTGTCATTAGCTGAAGCGTACGCTCGCTCCTCTCGTACCGGGCATTAACCTGGCCAAATACAATGGGCTTGTAGTCGGGGTATTCATAATTTTCAAACATCCAACTTTTAATGGCATCTTCGGCACGTTGCTGCTTGGACGGGCGAAACTCACCGTTTTCCTTAACAGGCCCTTTACAAAATGAAAAGCCAAAAACTGTTACGAGGCATAACAACGCAATGGAGGTTCTTTTCGATTTCATATCACCAGAATTTATTGTGGGCAATATACTAAAAAGGCCATCAAAAGAGCACAAAAAAATAAAGAAAAATCCCGATTAGCCATAAAAACTCATCGGGATTGAAAAATTATGCAATTATCTGCTGCTACCTGGCCATTTCGGAGAAATACTTGTAAAACAGAGGAATCGTTTCGATACCCTTGAAAAACATTTCCAGCTGGTAGTTCTCGTTGGGCGAATGGATGGCATCCGACTCAAGACCAAACCCCATGAGAATGGATTTCAGCCCCAACTTCTCCTCAAAGGTGCTGATAATGGGAATGCTGCCTCCACTACGGTAGGGTATGGGTTTCTTGCCAAAGGTCTCTTCCATGGCTTTGCTCGCCGCCTGATAGGCAGGGGTGTTTGTGGGAGCCACGTAACCCTGACCACCATGCAAGGGCGTAACTTTTACCTTAACGTAGGAGGGAGCAATGGCTTCGAAATGCTTCTGGAAGAGCTTGGCAATCTTGTTGTGGTCCTGGTTGGGCACCAATCGCATGGATATTTTGGCCGATGCCTTGGATGGCAACACAGTTTTGGCCCCTTCGCCAATATAACCACCCCAAATGCCGTTCACATCAAGGGTCGGACGAATTCCCACGCGCTCAAGGGTGGTAAATCCTTTTTCTCCCCACACCTCTTTGATATCCAGTGCTTTTTTATATTCATCCAGACTGAATGGCGCTTTATTCATCTCGGCACGCTCGGTGGGGTTAACCTCTAAAACATCGTCGTAAAAGCCGGGGATGGTGATATGGTTATTCTCGTCGTGCAACGACGCAATCATTTTGGCTAATATGTTGGCTGGATTGGCTACGGCGCCGCCAAAGAGACCTGAATGGAGATCGCGATTGGGCCCGGTAACCTCAACCTCAACATAGGCCAGACCACGCAAACCCGTGGTAATCGATGGCTCATCCTTGCCTAACAAAGAGGTATCCGAAACCAGTATGACATCCGCTTTCAGCATCTCCTTATGCTGGTCCAACCACTTGCCCAGATTGGGCGAGCCCATCTCTTCCTCGCCTTCAATCATAAACTTCACGTTGCAGGGAAGGGTTTTGGTTTTCACCATCAGTTCAAAAGCCTTGGCATGCATAAATCCCTGGCCCTTGTCGTCGTCGGCACCGCGAGCAAAAATCTTACCATCCCTGATAACGGGCTCAAAGGGCTGCGACTTCCACTCCTCAATGGGGTCAACAGGCATCACATCGTAGTGGGCATATACCAGCACCGTAGGTGCTTTGGGGTCGATGATCTTTTCTCCGTAAACCACCGGATGCCCATCGGTGGGCATAACCTCGGCCTTATCGGCACCGGCCTTCAGCATCTGATCGCGCCAGTACTCGGCACACTTCACCATATCGGGTTTGTGTTCAGATAGGGAGCTGATGGAAGGAATTCTTATCAAACCGAAAAGCTCATCCAAAAAACGATCCTTGTTGTCGTCAATGTACTTCTTAATGTAACTCATGTTTTTGTATTTATGATTAGTATTCGTTTTATCGCGGTATAAATATAGCTTAAAAACGGGAATTCAACCCATTGGCCAGCAAGAAAAACGGCTCAATCGTGCCTTAGGGACAGGGCGAATTACCGATTAAATAAAGGCTATTGCTGACTTTCGTTTTGAGAATCGGCCCTCTGCTCCTCTAACATTTGGGCTGCCACCTCCATTTCATGATAAAACTCCTTGCCATAGGCTCGTGTGATGGCCTCCTTCAAAAATTTATATACGAGTATGCCGTTTTTCAAACCCAGATCCCTTGCCGGCTGACAAATGCTCCACTGGTCGTAATTGATGGCCGTGAATGTCGAATATTTCTTTACCCTGATGGGGTACAAATGGCACGAAATGGGCTTACGAAACCCTACCTTCCCCTGTAGCCACGCCTTCTCGATGGCACACATGGCAATGCCATTCTCCTCAATGCAGAATGCGCACTCCTCTCCCTCGATAAGGGGAGTAACCATATCCCCGTCGAAATCCCTGATGGCCACACCCTGTTTCCTAACAGCCTCAATGCCACCGGGTTTTAAAAACTGTTCTATGATGCCAATTTCTTTTTTAAGTATATCTATCTCCTCAGGTTCCAGTGGAGCTCCCGAAAGGCCATGCACGCAACATGCGCCTAAGCATTGGGGAAGGTCGCAACAGAAATGCTTTTCAAAAACATCGAAGCTGATGAGCTTATCATCAATCTGAATCATACAACGTTGGCGGTTATCCTGCACTTATCTTTCGGGCAGGGTTGATTATCGGCAAAGCACTTTCCCGGTCATCTCCTCTGGAATGGGAAGACCCATGATACTGAGTATGGTTGGCGCCACATCGGCCAGAATGCCATTCTCCACCCTTTCGCACTTATCGCTCACCAGTATGATGGGAACGGGATTGAGCGAGTGTGCCGTATTGGGCGATCCATCGGCGTTAATGGCATTGTCGGCGTTGCCATGGTCGGCAATGATGATCACGGTATAGCCATTGTTGCGGGCTGCTGTAACTACCTCGCCCACACATTGATCCACGGCCTTTACAGCCGTCTGTATGGCGCTATACACGCCGGTGTGCCCAACCATATCGCCGTTGGCAAAGTTGAGACAGATAAAATCGTGAGTGCGATGGTTGAGTTCATCCACAATGGCAGCCTTCACCTCGAAGGCACTCATCTCGGGCTTCAAATCGTAGGTTGCCACCTTGGGCGAGGGGATCAGAATTCTGCTCTCGCCTTTGAACTCGGCCTCGCGCCCTCCTGAGAAGAAGAAGGTTACATGGGCATACTTCTCGGTTTCAGCAATCCTCAGCTGTTTAAGTCCTGCCTTCGAAACCACTTCGCCCAGCGTATTCTTAAGGTTATCCTTTTCGTAGGCCACGTGTACACCTTTGAAGGTATCGTCGTAGCGGGTCATGGTAACGTAGTGCAGCGGTATGGTGTGCATACCGTGCTCGGGCATATCCTTTTGCGTAAGTGCTATGGTTATCTCGCGCAGCCTGTCGGTGCGGAAGTTGAAGCAGATAACCACATCGCCCTTCCTGATCAACCCAACGGGTTGACCGCCGTCGTCCACCCTGACAATGGGTTTGATGAACTCATCGGTAATGCCCTCGGCATACGACTCCTCCATGGCCTTGGTGATGTTTTGGGTAGGCTTCCCTATGCCGCTCACCATCAGGTCGTAACCGACCTTGATGCGCTCCCACCGCTTATCGCGATCCATGGTGTAGTACCTGCCGGTTAGCGAGGCTATAACCCCATTGCTGTGTTGAAGGTGCTCCTCCAGGTTGCGTACAAAACCCAACCCGCTCTGCGGATCGGTATCGCGGCCATCGGTGAGGGCGTGGATGTAAACCTTTTCCAGCCCGTACCCTTTTGTCATGTCGCACAGCTTGTAAAGGTGGGTATCCATGGAGTGCACCCCGCCATCGGAAACCAAGCCGATGAAGTGAACTGCAACGTCTTTTTCGCGGGCATATGTAAAAGCCTTTGTTAACACGGGGTTGCTCTCAATTTTCCCATCCCTTATCTCCATGTTAATCCGCACCAGGTCCTGATACACTACCCTCCCTGCGCCGATATTCAGGTGTCCTACCTCGGAGTTGCCCATTTGCCCGGCGGGCAAACCCACATCCTCGCCACAGGTGAGCAGCTGCGCATTGGGGTAGCTGTTTTTTAGGTCTGTCATATTCTTTGGCTGCGTGGTGGCAATGGCATCGCTCCTGTCGCCCTTGCCTATTCCCCAACCATCGAGGATCATAAGCAGCACTTTACTATTATTGGTCATAAGGCATTCTCCTCCACTATGGTATAGTATGTTGGAACAAATCCGGTGTAAAAAGGTTTAACGCGAAACGGCTTCAAAGGTATCTTTTTTTTGGAATTTTTTGGGGGCACTGCAAATCAAAGATTTTTCAGGAACAACAGGGACAAACCACAACGCTGTACCTATGTTATGGTAGATAAAAAAGAGGGTGCCCACCAGAGGCACCCTCAATATGGCGTTATTGCTTTATGAATTTTCGAAGTTCAACGGAATCTTCTGTTTCTATTCGGATAAAATAGATACCCGCATTAAAAGAACGGGTGTTGATGTAAACTCTATCTACCAGAGTACCCCTGTAAACAACCACTCCTGCAGAATTTATAATCTCAAAAGTTAACTCTGTTTTATTATCCTGAAACTCAACTATTAATTCATCCGAAACGGGGTTTGGATATACTTTGATAATTTTACTAAAATCAATATCCCCGATGCCTGTTAAATCTACTTCAATTGAGTTTGACGGATCCGAACTACATCCGTTAATAGTAACGATTACAAAGTAAGTACTGCTGTACGTTACGGTGTATTGTGGATCAGTTGCCCCTGCAATTGCCCCTTCCAGATCGTACCATTGATTGCCAACGGGAGCATCAGAGTACAATGTTTTATCAATAAGAGTTATTGTAGGCTTGGGTGGTTTCATATTCACAGTGATAGCAAGAGCTGAATGTACCCCATGGCCACAATCGTTGACACCGTACACCGAGATATCACCCGATACGGCATCATTGCCAAAACTCACGGTAATGCTATTGGTAGTGCTCTGACCCGTTGCTCCGTCGGGTAGCGTCCACACATAGGAACTGGCGTGGGCAATGGGCTCTACGCTGTACACCTGGGTCTCGCCCTGGCAAACGCTGGTGATGCCGGAGATGGTCCCGGCAGCGCCGGGTATGGGATTCACGGTGATAGCAAGGGTTGCGGGAGTTCCTCCTCCGCAATCGTTGACTCCGTATACCGAGATATTACCCGATACGGCATCAACACCAAAGTCCACGGTGATGCTATTGGTACTGCTCTGACCCGTTGCGCCGTTGGGTAACGTCCACGTATAGGAGGTGGCATGAACAATGGGCTCTACGCTATACACCACCGAGGTCTCCCCCTGACAAACGTAGGTGATACCGGAGATGGCCCCGGCTGCATCGGGTAAGGGGTTCACAGTGATGGCAAGGGTTGCGGAAGCACCATCACCACAGTAGTTGGTACCATAAACCGAAATATCACCCGATACGGCATTATTGCTAAAGCTCACGCTGATGCTGTTGCTGCTGCTCTGACCCGTTGCGCCGTTGGGCAGCCCCCAAACGTAGGATGTGGCGTGGGCAATGGGTTCCACGCTGTACGCCACCGAGGTCTCCCCCTGGCATATACTAGTGCTACCCATAATGGATCCCGCCACACCGGGCAGGGTGTTCACGGTGATGGCAAGGGTTGCGGGAGTTCCTGCGCCGCAATTGTTGACTCCGTAAACCGAGATATTCCCCGATACGGCATCAACACCAAAGTCCACGGTGATACTATTGGTGCTGCTCTGACCCGTTGCTCCGTTGGGTAGCGTCCACTCATAGGAGTTGGCGTAAGCAATGGGTTGTACGCTGTACACCACTGAGGTCTCGCCCTGGCAAATGCTGGTGATACCGGAGATGGCCCCGGCTGCATTGGGTATGGGGCTCACAGTGATGGCAAGGGTTGCAGGAATCCCATTACCACAATCGTTGGTACCATAAACCGAAATATCACCCGATACGGCATCATTGCCAAAGTTCACGCTGATGCTGTTGCTGCTGCTCTGACCCGTTGCCCCGTTGGGCAGCCCCCAAACGTAGGATGTAGCGTTGGCAATGGGATCTACGCTGTACACCACCGATGCTTCGCCCTGGCAAACCACGGTGCTTCCCGAAATTGTACCTGCTGCATCAGGGAGGTCGTATGCGGTGATGGCAAGGGTTGCGGAAGCTCCTTCGCCGCAATAGTTGACCCCGTAAACCGAGATATTGCCCGAAACGAACTCATTGTCAAAGTTTACAGTGATGCTATTGGTGCTGCTCTGGCCCGTTGCACCGTCGGGCAGCGTCCACACGTAAGAGTTGGCATAAGAAATGGGCTGAACGGTGTACACCACCCCCGATTCTCCCTGACACACACCGGTTCTTCCCGAAATGGGCCCGGCTGCACCGGGCAGAGGATCTATGTTGACTGTTACGCTGCCATGCATTTGAGCGGTGCATCCCGAACCCGGAGTTTCACTCCAAATGGTATAAATACCTTCCGCCTGTTGCAGTCCGAAAGAAATTTCCTCACCCGTACCCACCACAGTAGAGACGAGAACAACGCCATTTCTATATAATCTGTAATTGAAGCCGCTTTGCGAATTGCTAAGTTTTACTTCCACTCCATCACCTCCTGCACAGTAACTTCCACCTCCCATAACAAAGTAAACAACGGGTAGAGGGTGAACTGTTATGCTCACAGCAGAAGAATAGTCTTCATCGCAAGCTCCATTCCTGACAACCGCTCTGTAATGCCAAATTCCGGGAGTATTAACAATTTCGGAATAGGTATAAGAAGTATGAGTAATAGAAGTCCATCCCTCCGAATTGAACTGTTTCTCCCACCTTATAATGCTTCCGTTAAAATTGGTAAGGGTTAATGTTCCCGTGGAACTACCTTCGCATATCTGACTGTTATTAGAGGTTACAATGCCACCTACCGAGGCAGAGGAAACCGTAATATCCAGCCATTGAGAATAATCACCCTCACATTGTGGGTTAATTCCCCTCACGCGTACCTGTGCAGTTCCGGTAAAACCATCAGCCCACTCAACCGTACCGATTGTACCGCTGCCGCCTATGGTTCCTGCTTCATCGGGGCTTAGCTCCCACTCATAGCTGGTGGAATTGTCAGCACCTGTTGTGGAGTAGCTCGTGGTGGGCGTCCCCACACAAAGGTTTGTTGAACCTGTTGGGGTATCAGGAATTCCCGGCGAAGCATTGATAGTTACCGGCTTGGTAACAAAATCGATGCACTCAGCGCTATTCCGCACCTCAAGGGTTACATCGTAAACCCCTGCGGTGGCAAAGATATGCTCAATATCGCCCCTGTCGGCAACGACAATCGGAGTTCCATCGCCAAAATCCCAGTGATACTCTGCCAAAGGATAAACACCGGTTGAGTTATCGGATATCAAATGTGGATGGCCTGAACATCCCTCACCGGAGGTGAAACCAACCACCAAATCGTCACAATGCATATCAAAAGCCTTGATATTTGTAATGCTCCATTTGCCGTTCCGATCCTGTACCCTTACATAGAGGTAATGCGTACCCAATGAAAGTCCCGAAGCATCGGCAATTATTTCCAGTGTGCCTGTATCGGGATTGGGTATGATGGGATAATCAACCCCATTCCCAAAACCCGGATCGGTATCAAAAAAGTACTCAACCTTAACTATGTCCGGTAATTCCGTACTAACCTGATCCTTGTAAAATGACTTCACGTTGGTCATACCCCACTTGCCATTGGCATCCATAACCCGTGTAAATAGGCTATGGAAGCCATTATCCAGCGAGGATATATCCACTGTGAACGATATGTCGGTGATATCCTGCCCGGGGGTTATGGGTATATTGGTTGCACTGCCAAATCCGGGATCGGTATTCACAAAGTACTCTGCCTTAACTATATCAGGCGATTGGATGGGAATCGTTTCCTTGAAAAAAGAGTTCACATTGGTCATACTCCACTTGCCATTGGCATCCTTAACCCGTGTATATAGATAATGGAAGCCATTGCCCAACGAGGATAAATCCACTGTGAATGATATATCGGTGATATCCTGCCCGGGGGTTATGGGTATATCGGTTGCATCGCCAAATCCGGGATCGGTATTCACAAAGTACTCTGCCTTAATAATATTTGGCAATTGGATGAGAACTGTTTCTTTGTAGAAGGATTTGGAATTGGTTTGGCTCCAATTACCATTGGCATCCTTAACCCTAACATATAGATAATGAGTACCCCTATCCAACCAGGATAAATCCACTGTGAATGATACATCGGTGATATCCTGCCCGGGGGTTATGGGAATATCGGTTGCGATGCCAAATCCGGGGTCTTCATTCACAAAGTACTCTGCCTTAATTATATCAGGCGAATGGATGGGCACCGTTTCCTTGAAAAAAGGCTTCACATTGGTCATACTCCACCTGCCATTGGCATCCTTAACCCGGGTATATAGATGATGGAAGCCATTGCCCAACGAGGATAAATCCACTGTGAATGATACGTCGGTGATATCCTGCCCGGGGGTTATGGGAATATCGGTTGCGCTGCCAAATCCGGGGTCTTCATTCACAAAGTACTCTGCTTGCTCTATATCAGGCGAATGAATGGGCACCGTTTCCTTGAAAAAAGGCTTCACATTGGTAATACTCCACCTACCATTGGCATCCTTAACCCTGGCGTATAGATGATGGAAGCCATTGCCCAACGAAGATAAATCCACGACAAATGATATATCGGTGATATCTTGCCCTGGGGTTATGGGGATATTGGTTGCGCTGCCAAATCCGGGGTCGTCATTCACAAAATACTCTGCCTTAACTATATCAGGCGATTGGATGAATACCGTTTCCTTTAGAAAAGGCTTCACATTGATCATACTCCACTTGCCATTGGCATCCTTAACCCGTGTGTATAGATTATGGAAGCCATTGCCCAACGAGGATACATCCACCGCAAATGATATACCGGTGATATCCGGCCCGGGGATTATGGGGATATTGGTTGCGCTGCCAAATCCGGGGTCGGTATTCACAAAGTACTCTGCCTTAATTATATCTGGCGACTGGATGAATACCCTTTCCTTGCAGAAGGGTTTGTTGTTGGTTAAACTCCACCTTCCGTTTTCGTCCTTAACCCGCACAAACAGATTGTGAAAGCCCCTGCCAAGACCCTCTATATCAACCACGAAGTTGATATCCTCCACATTGGGTGCAGGGCCGAAGGCTAACTCTGTTGCATTGCCGTATCCCGGATCGGTGTTGATGAAATATTCAGCATAAACCACGTTCTGAGACAGGCCCACTGCCGCCCTGCATAGCAGGAGCAGCAGCAGAATTGCTTTCCATCTCATGCTTAGTTATGGCTTTTGGCTTTGATAGTTACGTTGAGCTGCTGATTAACGTTGTCTATGGTCTGCTCATGGTAGTAAATAGCCGGTACGCTTGGCAGACCTGATAGTTTATAGGGGTAATCGCCGCCAAACATTCCGCAATCCACACCGTCAACCCCTGCTCCAAGGGCAGGTGAACCGGCGCTAAGCTGCCACTGCCCATCGGTACTTCCCGTTCCGACAAACACGGTAGTCATATTCACATTCTGCTGATTGCCATTGGCTGTACCAAACTGGGTAGAGTTTCCAATATTATTGTTGAAAGAGGAGTTTGTATGGGTAAATACCCCCATTGTTAGAATATTATTATTAAAAATTGTATTGTTGATGGTTACGTATCCCTCGATAACATTATTTGAAATCTCACCGGCAAAATTTGATTGCACATCAATGGCATAACGAGAACTGGTGTAAGAAGCCATTCCGATGAAATTGCCGCAAATAAGCACATTATTGGCTGAACCCGAACAGTTTATCGCCCTTTGGGTATAGCCTGTCGGGAAATTTCTTGGGATAATATAGTTATTTCTAATTATGGTATTATTGGTACTTCCTGTGAACAAAATGGAAGAATCGTAATTGGTGTGGTAGTGGTTAACAAAATTCCTTTCTATCAGAATGCCCGATGCATTAATGGTGATTCTGCCCGTGGTGCATCCGCACAACACCGAGCCATCGCTGCCGCTATTAAATTCAATGGTGCCAATGGTGCTTGAAGTATGATTCGCCTGCAAACCCTCATTTTCTGCAAGGAAATAGCCCGGGCCAATAATTACCAGACGCTTGGTAGCGGTAAGGTTTCCATAGTTTCCGGCCGAGGGCTCAAGGTAAATGGTGTCGCCTGCATTTGCAGCATTGTGCGCTGCCTGTATGGTTGTAAAATCGGCATTAACACCGGCTATGTTGTTTACGCGCCATATGGCGGCATTCAGGTTTACTGACATGGCAACGATTACTGTTGCTACAAGAAAAAGTTTTTTCATGGCAATGGGATTTTTTGTTTATTTAGATTAGGGTTAATTCCTGAGTTTTAATAACAATGGAGTATATTAATTTAAAAATCAGCAAGTTTCACATTAGGCATGCAACTTACATATTGAACAAATATAAAACAAATCATTTGGGTAAAAGGAATCCCGTTTAATCATAGGAACATTGCATGGCGTGTACCGTCACATGGTCCATATCTCTTTCTGATTGCGCCCTATGGGGAATATTTCATTGCTGTTCCGCTGAGGGTTAATGGTCAACTTCGTGCCATGAGGCTCCCGAAGGATACTTTTATTTCAACTCCATAGTGTAATGACCGCTAGGCCTACAACCCCTGCATTTGAAAGAATAACTTTTGTTGTAGCGTTACTTATTTTAGTATAGTGATGGATAACCGATAGCAATATAGAATCTTAGGTGATTTTTTATTAAATTTGTTGAAAACAAAAATGCCCCCGTATTGTAAGACGAGGGCGGCTTAATGTTTTCACAACGGAATAATCCTTATTGTGATTTTCTTACAAAATGTAATTACAAATTTAACTCATAAACACATAGAATCCAAATATTATGAAAAAAATTTTAGGGTTAGATCTAGGTACCACTTCTATAGGGTGGGCCTACGTAATTGAGGATGATAATTACGAAAAATCTGAAATAAAACAGATTGGAGTGCGTGTGAATCCACTTACTGTGGATGAGCAAACAAACTTTGAGAAAGGGCGCCCATTTTCTGTTAATGCTGAAAGAACGCTTAAACGCGGGGCCCGAAGAAATTTGGATAGATATAAAGACCGTAGAGAGAACTTGAATAAAATTCTCAAGAAGCATAATATATTGAATGAGAGTACCATATTGACAGAAGATGGGAAAAACACAACCCATAGTACATGGGCCATAAGGTCGAAGGCTACCACAGAACGCATTGAATTGGACGAATTTGCAAGGGTTCTGCTGGCTATAAATAAGAAACGCGGATATAAAAGCAACCGTAAAGCTAAGGATGACGACGAGGGGCAGGCTATTGATGGAATGGCTATTGCAAAAAAACTTTACGAAGAGAACCTAACGCCAGGTCAATATGTATTTCAACTATTGAAAGAAGGGAAAAAAGCAGTGCCCGATTTTTATCGCTCCGACCTGCAAGCCGAATTTGATAGGGTGTGGCAAAAGCAGAAGCAGTACTATCCAGATGTATTTACTGATACTTTTTACGAGGAAGTCAAAGGTAAGGGGCAACGTGCTACTGCAGCAATTTTTTGGAATAGATATGGCTTTAATACTGCCGATATTAAAGACCTTGAGGATAGTTTAAAAACTGAGAAAACCATTAAACTAAATCTAACGGAAAGGAAAAGGTTGCAGGCATATAAGTGGCGAAATGATGCCATTAACTTACAGCTAGCAAAGGAAGAAGCAGCATATGTAATTGCTGAAATTAATAAGAATCTGAGCAGTTCCAGTGGCTATTTGGGCAGTATTTCAGATAGAAGCAAGGAACTCTATTTCAATAAGCAAACCGTAGGGCAGTATTTATACAAACAATTACAGGAAAACAGACACACACGTCTTAAGAATCAAGTTTTTTACAGGCAGGATTATTTAGATGAATTTGAAAAAATTTGGGAAACCCAAGCCAAATATCACACTGTACTTACCCCCGAATTGAAAAGTGAAATTCGCGATACCATTATTTTCTATCAGCGAAGACTTAAATCGCAAAAAGAACTCATCAGTTTCTGCGAATTTGAAAGCAAAGTTATTGAGGTTGAAAAGGATGGAAAGAAAACAACCAAAACCATAGGCGCAAGGGTTGCTCCTAGGTCATCGCCACTATTCCAAGAATTTAAGATTTGGCAGATTCTAAATAATATGGTTGTAAAAAAGAAGGGAAGCAAAAAGAGAAAGCCAGTTGGAGATGTTAAACAAACCACGTTGTTTGAACAGGAAAAAGAAATATTCTCCCTTAATCTTGAAGAAAAGCAGCTGTTATTTGATGAGTTGAATATAAAGGGCACGCTTAAAGATGATGCTATTCTTGAAATGTTGGGATGCAACACCAAAGAGTGGGAGATGAATTACAAGTCTATTGATGGAAATCGTACCAACAGGGCACTATACGATGCGTATCTAAAAATAATTGAATTATCAGGGCACGATGTAAGGGATTACCTTAGGGTTAAAACATCGAAGGATGAGATAGAATTGGATGACCTAAAAGTTCCAGCTTCGCAGATTAAGGAGATGGTAGTTGCTGTGTTCGAAACCCTTGGTATTGATACAAGTATCCTAGATTTTAATGCAGAACTTGAGGGCAAAGCATTTGAGCAGCAGCCTTTCTACCAATTGTGGCATTTGCTTTATTCCTATGAAGGTGATAATTCTAAAAGCGGAAATGAACGGTTGTACAAACTACTGGAGGAGAAATTTGGTTTCTCGGAAGAGTATGGTCGTATATTGGCTAATGTTCCACTACTCGACGATTATGGCAACCTTTCAACTAAGGCCATTCGTAGAATTCTTCCTTATATAAAGGAGCATCAATATGATGAAGCTTGTAGTTTGGCAGGTTATAGGCACTCTAAACATTCGTTTACAAAGGATGAATTGGAGAACAGGATTCTTAAGCGACGCCTCGAACTTCTTAAAAAGAATAGTTTAAGACAACCAGTAGTGGAGAAGGTACTTAACCAAATGGTGAACGTGGTAAATACCCTTATCGACATAGAGAATAAAAAACTAAAGGCAAAGGGAAAACCCGAAGATTTTCATTTTGATGAGATACGTATTGAGTTGGCAAGAGAACTGAAGAATAGTGCAGAAAAACGTAAACAGATAACCGAGGGTATTAATAAGGCCAAAGGTCAACATGAGCAAATTGCCAAACTACTGCAAAATGAATTTGGCATTAAAAATCCCACCCGAAATGATATTATTCGATACAAACTATATGAAGAACTTAAGGATAATGGTTACAAGGATTTATACACAAATACCTATATTCCGAGAGAAAAATTATACAGCAAAGAGATAGATATAGAGCACATTATCCCTCAATCTAGGCTTTTTGACGATAGTTTTTCAAACAAAACAGTAGTATATAGAGATGAAAATTTAAAAAAAGGTAATAGAACAGCCTACGATTACATTTTGGAAGATTATGGCGAGGGAAAATTGGACGAGTTTGTGGTAAGAATAGAGAAACTTTTTCAACTTGGACAAAAGTCAAAAGAAGGTGGATTGTCCAAAGCCAAGTATAGAAAACTGCTGAAAAGTGAGAGTGAAATTGAAGATGGATTAATTGAGCGCGACTTGCGTGAGACCCAGTATATTGCCAAAAAGGCTAAGGAGATGCTATTTACCATTACCAGAAGGGTAGTCACTACCACAGGGCAGGTTACAGATAAGTTACGCGAAGATTGGGGGCTAATAAATGTGATGAAAGAACTAAATCTGCCCAAATATCGTGCATTAGGGCTTACCGAAATGGAGGAGCGCAAGTATGGACAACAAGTGGAAGTGATTAAGGATTGGACCAAGCGCAATGATCACCGCCATCATGCTATGGATGCTCTTACTGTTGCATTCACCAAGCACAGCCATATACAATATCTCAACTACCTGAATGCGAGAAATAACCCCACCCATAAACTTCATGGCAATATCATAGCCATAGAGAAAAAAGAGTTGGAAGAGCATGTAAATAAAAATGGTACAAAAACCAGGTTATTTAAAGAGCCAATGCCCAACTTTAGACTCGAGGCTAAAAAACATTTGGAAAACGTAATCATTTCGCATAAGAGTAAAAATAAGGTGGTTACTAAGAACAAGAATAGAATTTCCGGAAAAAGTCAACCACAAATTACCCTTACGCCCCGAGGGCAGCTACACAAAGAAACGGTATATGGCTTATACCACTACTACGAAACCAAAATGGAAAAGGTGGGCACAAAGTTTGATTTGGAAACCATAGCAAAAGTCGCCAATCCTGTATATCGTAACGCTTTGCTCCAAAGACTTGCTGAGTATAACAACGACCCCAAAAAAGCATTTGGTGGTGCCAATTCGCCCTCCAAAAAACCAATATATACCGATGAAACGCAAACTAAAAAGGTACCTGAACAGGTAAAACTATCATGTTCGGCAACCGATTACTCTGTTAGAAAAGATGTAACCCCCGAAAACTTTAAAGAAGACAAGGACATTGACAAAGTACTTGACAAGGGGATTGTAAAATTACTGAGGGAAAGGCTACAGGAGTTTGGGGGCGATGCCAAAAAGGCTTTCTCCGACCTTGATTTAAATCCCATATGGCAAAACAAGGAAAAAGGGATAGCCATTAAGCGGGTTACCATAAGCGGGGTGAAGAACGCCGAGCCACTTCACTATAAAAAGGACCATCATGGTAAGCTGATACTTGATAAGCACGGCAATCCCATACCAGTTGATTTTGTGAGTACAGGCAATAACCACCATGTGGCCATTTACCGCGACGAGCAGGGAGCACTACAGGAAAAAGTGGTTTCGTTTTTTGAAGCGGTAACCCGTGTAAACCAAGGGCTACCCATAATTGATAAGGGGTATAACTCTTATTTAGGTTGGAAATTCCTTTTCACCATGAAGCAGAATGAACTTTTTGTTTTTCCCAATAAGAAAACTGGGTTCGACCCTTCTGAAATTGATTTGCTCGACCCCGCTAACAAGGCTCTTATTAGTCCAAACCTTTTTAGGGTGCAAAAAATTGCTACAAAAGATTATTTCTTCAGACATCACCTTGAAACGAGTGTTGACAACCTTTCAGGCACTAAAAATTTCTTTTGGAAAAGAGAAGGTTTGAAAGGCATCGATGGTATTGTTAAAGTTCGAACCAACCACCTTGGTGATATAGTTGGAGTGGGGGAGTATTGAATAAAACCACTTAGGGGTTGACTTTGAGTCAACCCCTAAGTAACCTCATAATTTGTTGTAATGATTATCGAGCAGGGTCATCTATACCATATCTACAATCAGGGCAACAACCGCCAGCACATCTTTTTTGAAAGGGATATTACCTCGTTTCAAAATGAATAAATTAGGAAATATTTTTAAAGCATAAGTATGAACAGATATATACAACAACTCCTCGAAATGCTGCGCGAAGCGCAGAGGAATCGCCCTTCACCTCGCCTTATGGAATTGCCAGAGGATATGGAAGTGCTACGGGATGTGATTGACTTGGAAGTATCGCTTGAGGAGGAACACCAAACCATGGAGAGCATATTTGGCGTGCCCCACATCTATTTTCCACCCGAAGATCGCTTAACTGACCAACAGGTTAGTTTATTGAAACAAAGTATTCTTGAACTTTGGCGTGCATTTAATTACGAGGCCGACTTTAGAAAAGGTGAGTTTAATGAACGCCAACAGTACACCAAATTGGTAGAATATTGGAAACAAGAGGTTCCGGTTCTTAGAGGTACCAATGGTACTTGGCATATGGAAATGTTCGATTACGAAAAGTATTGGGACGAAGAGAAGATGCGATATCTGTCGGATGAAGAAATAAATGCAAAATACAACTATGATGACTAAAATGAAAGATTTGCCTCCACTAAAGGGTTGTCTCCAAGGCAACCCTTCAGTAACATGATACGTTATGATTTTTGAGGAAGGGCATCTATATCATATCTATAATCAGGGCAACAACCACGGGCGTATCTTTTTTAGCAGGGAGAACTACCTGTTCTTCCTAAAAAAGATTGAACAACACGTTCTGCCTTTTGCCGATATACTTGCCTGGTGCCTGATGCCCAACCATTTCCACTTGATGGTGCATGTGAACAGGGTGGAATTGAGTGTTTCTACTCAAGGAACTACTCAAGGCTTGACTTCAAGTCAAACCTTGAGTAGTAAAACACGAACTTTAAACCACTCCATCGGCATTATGCTCCGATCCTATACCCGCGCCATTAATATTCAGGAGAAAAGCTCAGGTGCCCTTTTCCAACAGCAAACCAAGGCTATTTGCCTTACACTCAATCAGGGAATAACCCCGGGTTGGTTTCATAGCCCGGGTATTACACAAATAAATATTCAACACCCCGAAAATCAATACCCCAATATCTGTTTCAACTATATCAACTTTAATCCCGTTAAGGATGGATTGGTAACAAAATGCGAGGATTGGGAATTCTCATCGTATCCCGATATTATGGGCTTTAGAGATGGTAAGCTAATCAACCGAAAACGTATTGAGGCGTTTGGGTTATCTCTAAACCGGTGATGAACAACCTGTCAACTTCATCAAATAGTGCTTTCCTGACTTGTCCCCTTTCAAATTAGTACGATGGTAAATGACTAATAATCAATGTAAGCATTGAAAAAAGGGAGAAATTTACCGCACTAAGACGTTTTTTCAACCAAAGGCAATGAGCAATGAGCAACGACCAACTCCGCATCCCGCAACCCCCAAATCCTTTAAGACCAACACTAGGGCCTTTCCGCACAGCCAAAAGTGCGTGGGCCCGGTAAACCGGCGGGCCGGCGATGGCGTGAATGGCCAAACCCGTAGGATTCTGCCCAAGAGGTTTACCAGCTTGGGCTAGAATCCGAGAATTTGGGCAGGGCGGGGTGAAGCATCGGTTTACCTTGATTTTTTTTGTTTACTTTTTTGTATCAAGACAAAAAAGTGAATGGGGTTTGGGGCAAAGCCCCAATGGAAAATGATCCACGAAGTTTCGAAAAACATTTAAAGGGGTTAAGATAAGAACCAAAATTCCCTCCGAATACTTGAAAATAATTGAAAAGATATATCTAACGCAACGCACTAAAGGGAACAAGTCAGGAACCGTAAACGTATTGAGGCGCTTTGGTTATCTCTAAACCGGTGATGAACAACCAATCTGCTTCATCAAATAGTGCTTTGTGTGAGAATGTTACGCCCACAGCACCAAAAGGGTCATTCATCAAAGAATTAGGCAAATTGCTCATAATGTGTTGGTTAAAAACAACATTGTGTATGTAAAAAAACGTATAATGCTATAAACCAACACCTGAGCACTATGATTAAGCGTACCCTTTACTTTGGGAACCCCGCCTACCTTAGCACCCGACACGAGCAGCTGGTGGTGCGGCTTCCCGAAGTGGAAAAGAACGAAACCCTCCCCAAGAGTTTCAGGAGGGATTCAGAGACCACCATACCCATTGAGGATATCGGTGTGGTGATAACCGACCATCAGCAGATTACCCTTACCCACGGGCTAATGGAGAAGCTACTGGCCAACAACTGCGCCCTGGTAACCTGCAATAGTGCCCATATGCCCGTGGGCCTGCTGCTGCCACTGGAGGGCAATACGGTGCAAACCGAGCGATTCAGGCAGCAGATTGATGCATCGGTACCGCTAAAAAAACAGCTGTGGCAGCAAACGGTAAAGGCTAAGATTACCAATCAGGCCACTCTGCTTAGGATAGCCCGTGGTGCCGATGTAGAGAATATGCAGTGGTGGGCCGCAAGGGTTGCCTCGGGCGATACCGAGAACCACGAGGCTAGGGCGGCAGCCTACTACTGGGCAAACCTATTCCCCATAGAGGACTTTCGAAGGGGACGCGATGAACCACCACCAAACAATCTGCTTAACTATGGCTACGCCATTCTGAGGGCCATTGCCGCAAGGGCCCTGGTGGCATCGGGGCTGCTACCCACCCTGGGCTTACACCACCACAATCGCTACAACGCCTACTGCCTGGCCGACGATATTATGGAACCCTACCGTCCCTTTGTGGATAGGGTGGTGCTTAAAATTGTGCAAGAGGGAGCGGACTACCACCAGCTCTCCCAAGAGGTGAAGTGCCAGCTGCTTAGCATCCCCACGCTGGACGTGCTGATCAACGAGCGGCGAAGCCCCCTGATGCTGGCCCTGTCGCAAACCACCGCCTCGCTCAACAGCTGCTTCGAGGGCACGGCACGAAGGGTGGCATATCCCCAATTTGTTGAATAATGGAACGCCTAAGCGAGTATAGGGTTATGTGGGTAATGGTGCTATTCGACTTGCCAACCGAAACCAAGAAGGACAGGAAAATCTATGCCGACTTTAGAAAGAAAATGCTCAAGGACGGCTTTGTCATGTTCCAGTTCTCCATATACATACGCCACTGCCCCAGTCGCGAGAATGCCGAGGTGCACATCAAACGCGTCAAGTCACACCTGCCCCCCCGGGGCAATGTGGGCATACTGCGCATAACCGATAAGCAGTTTGGCGATATGGAGCTGTACTACGGCAAGGAACCCAAAGAGAAGGAAACACCCCATATCCAGCTACAGCTATTCTAATATATGGGTGGCGTAGCTATCCGGTATGCAGAAAGGTTACGATGGTAGTGCAACAAAAAAAGCTCCCCAAAGGGAGCTTTCTTGGTATTGCTAACCATCCGATTTTTAATCCTAAATACTGAACTAACATCCTATTACCCAGCGCAAAACATCGTGGTCTGATGTTAGCAATCTATCAAAGATACATTTTGTAAGCAAATCACAACTACTCCAACAGCCTCACATCCATTCCTAGCGATGTTAGCAATCTATCAAAGATACATTTTGTAAGCAAATCACAACGCCTCTCAATGGCCGATGCGAATTTGGCCAGATGTTAGCAATCTATCAAAGATACATTTTGTAAGCAAATCACAACGCCTCTCAATGGCCGATGCGAATTTGGCCAGATGTTAGCAATCTATCAAAGATACATTTTGTAAGCAAATCACAACTATGGTACACAGTGTATGTTCCGGCAGCTGGATGTTAGCAATCTATCAAAGATACATTTTGTAAGCAAATCACAACGTGGTCGAATTGGAACCTAATTCCCTACGCGATGTTAGCAATCTATCAAAGATACATTTTGTAAGCAAATCACAACTGGTTGTCGGCATACAAGCGGCGTTGTAAGGATGTTAGCAATCTATCAAAGATACATTTTGTAAGCAAATCACAACTCTATGTTGATGGCAAAATAAAAACTCAAAGATGTTAGCAATCTATCAAAGATACATTTTGTAAGCAAATCACAACCAGAATCGGAGTGGAAATCGTAAGCAGGGTGATGTTAGCAATCTATCAAAGATACATTTTGTAAGCAAATCACAACAGAAGATTTCTGGTCCTAAAAAAAGATCTTGATGTTAGCAATCTATCAAAGATACATTTTGTAAGCAAATCACAACATGGCGACAAAAGTATGAAAAAATTGAGAAGATGTTAGCAATCTATCAAAGATACATTTTGTAAGCAAATCACAACATCCAACCAGTTTGAAATGTTTTTTCCAAGATGTTAGCAATCTATCAAAGATACATTTTGTAAGCAAATCACAACCATCACAATTTACAGCGGTAGGTGTCAAAAGATGTTAGCAATCTATCAAAGATACATTTTGTAAGCAAATCACAACTATACTTGTAATCTACCACTTGTTCGGATGATGTTAGCAATCTATCAAAGATACATTTTGTAAGCAAATCACAACAAATAAAAACTTATTAATAAACAATTTAAAGATGTTAGCAATCTATCAAAGATACATTTTGTAAGCAAATCACAACGCAAAAACAGCGAACTTATTGCGTGTTCTTGATGTTAGCAATCTATCAAAGATACATTTTGTAAGCAAATCACAACGCAAAAACAGCGAACTTATTGCGTGTTCTTGATGTTAGCAATCTATCAAAGATACATTTTGTAAGCAAATCACAACTGCTTGTGAAATAATCTTTGAGAAATCTACGATGTTAGCAATCTATCAAAGATACATTTTGTAAGCAAATCACAACTTGGAAATGTAAGGATAGGATTATCGTAAGGATGTTAGCAATCTATCAAAGATACATTTTGTAAGCAAATCACAACCACTTCAACCAACAGGAATATAAGGAATATGATGTTAGCAATCTATCAAAGATACATTTTGTAAGCAAATCACAACTTATGATTTTGATATTCCCACCGGCAAAATGATGTTAGCAATCTATCAAAGATACATTTTGTAAGCAAATCACAACTTCGGGGTATTGATTCCATAGTGGGGGTGAGATGTTAGCAATCTATCAAAGATACATTTTGTAAGCAAATCACAACACGAAGGTCGGAATAAGAAAGGTCGCAGCCGATGTTAGCAATCTATCAAAGATACATTTTGTAAGCAAATCACAACAATCCAAGAGGTGGCTATTGAGGAGTATGAGATGTTAGCAATCTATCAAAGATACGAAACGCAAGCAATTCACAACATGTATCTATCTGTAAGAATATGGAAATGGGATGTTAGCAATCTATCAAAGATACGACCCCGATTCACTCCATCGGGGGTAAGCAATTCACAACCTTGTAGGCCTTATCGCGATCTTTTATTAAGATGTTAGCAATCTATCAAAGATACGAAACGCAAGCAATTCACAACGCCGGGCCAAATTATTACTAAACCGCATTTGATGTTAGCAATCTATCAAAGATACGACCCCGATTCACTCCATCGGGGGTAAGCAATTCACAACACTTGAATCAGGACGGTTTGTTCAATGAAAGAATGGCTGGTAATTCATATTATTTCACTAATGAACCATAAGGAATTTAAGGATTGTAATCCACAAATATTATGTTTTTTGTGGATTTGATTCCTTATTTATATATATTTGCAAAAAAAGTATCATGATAGACAGAATAATAGAAAAGCAAATAAGAGATAGTTTTTTTAGGGGCAAAGCAATAGTTATTGTGGGCCCTCGCCAATCGGGGAAAACTACTCTGGTAAATAAAATTTTAGAAGATTATGGTTCTGAAAGCTTGTTTTTAGATGCCGATGATCCCAATGTAGAAAAACTGCTCACTCGCCCAAATACAATGCAAATTGAAAGTATTATTGGAAATAAAACCATTGTATTTATTGATGAAGCCCAACGGATTAGGGATATTGGAATAACTTCGAAAATAATTGTTGACCAATTTAAGAACGTGCAATTAGTTTTAAGCGGTTCGTCGGCGTTTGATTTGGCACAACAAACAAATGAGCCTTTAACCGGCAGAAAACGAAGTTTTAATCTGTTCCCTATTTCATGGGCAGAATGGCAAAATCATATTGGTTTTGTAAAAGCTGAGCAGGATATTGAAAATCGCCTGGTTTATGGTTTTTACCCCGATATTTTAAACTCACCAAATGAGGCAAATATATACTTGAGAGAGTTGGCTGAATCCTATTTATATAAGGATATTCTGATGTATGGGGATGTAAAAAAACCGGATATTTTAAAACGCTTGCTACAAGCGTTGGCTTTTCAGGTTGGGAACGAAGTCTCACTGAGAGAATTAGGCGAAATAGTAGGTTTAGACCCCAAAACCGTTGACAGATATATTTCTATGTTGGAAAAAGCCTATGTGGTGTTTAGATTGCCTGCGTTAAGTAGAAATCTGCGGAATGAAATAAAAACGAATAGGAAGATTTATTTCTATGATAATGGTATTAGAAATGCGGCTATTGCCCAATTGCAGGCATTGCCCCTCAGGCAGGATATTGGGCAGCTGTGGGAAAATTTTATAGTAAGCGAAAGGCTTAAGCATTTGAATTACAATAATATATTTGCCAATGCATATTTTTGGCGAACAACCCAACAGCAAGAAATTGATTATATTGAGGAAATAGATGGTGAATTTTTTGCTTACGAAGTAAAATGGAATCCCAAACGCAAAGTGCATTTTCCGAAAACCTTTACTGACTCATACAAAGCAAACTTTACTACCATTAATCGCGAAAATTTTCACGATTTTTTAACGTAATAGTGAAATTTAAAGATTGTAATCCACAAATATTATGGTTTTTGTGGATTTGATTCCTTATTTATAAACCTTCAAGGGCACTCACGATGCATCGGGATCGCAGAGAATTTCCTTAGCGGTTCTAGCCTTCGGAACTTTGGTACTTTGCGGTTCTTTGCTTCCCGATTCCCGATGTTTCGGGATCGGGATTGCGTTTCTTTGCGTTAATTCTTTTTTAGTACCGCAGAGTTACGCCAAGTACCGCTAAGTTGCGCGGAGTTTTTTTTTACTTTTTTGTATCAAGACAAAAAAGTGAATGGGGTTTGGGGCAAAGCCCCAATGGACAATGAGCCACGAAACTTCGAGAAATAATTAAAAGAGATTAGGATAAGAACCAAGATTCCCTCCGAATACTTTGAAGTAATTGAAAAGTTATATCTAACGCACTCAAGGGAACAAGTCAGGAAAAAATTGGGAGCACCGGGTAACGCCTCCGGGATATTACGGCATTCAACTTCATGTTTACGTTTTAAAAACCATTAAGCACCCAAAGTCAAAAAAATTTGGCTCGCCACGGATAATTTAACCCCGGTATGGTCGTTACCATTTAGGTTTTCTACAAATGGCGGGGTATGAAAACCCCACAATCCGGACATGGTTAATTGCCCCGCTTGTGGAAAACCCCTGAGGTGTTTTTTGCAGCTGATGGGTTGAAATTTCAAAAATATGTTTACTTTTACGTGATTTAGCCAATGGCTGCCCTTTCGGGGGCAAGGCTTTTTGGGTTACTTATTTTTTGCATTGAAAAATACTGCACAATGAGAGGGATAGCAAAACTACTATTCGTATTAGGATTCATTGGGATATTCGTAAATGGTGAGGCCCAAACCAATCGTTTGAAGCGCGCCAATGCGCTGTACGACGCCGGAGGATACTTTGAGGCCATTGAACTCTACAGGCACGATCTGGACAAAGTGGCTAAGGAGGAGATGGGGTTATACCTCACCAAGATTGGCGATTGCTACCGGTTGATTGGGAATGCACGGCAGGCCGAGATCTGGTATTCCAAAGCCATATTGCGGGATCCTCCCGATCCGCGTGTTTACTACTTCTATGCCGAAATGCTGAAGATGAACGAGAAGTACGACGAGGCCCTGGAGCAGTACCAAAAATATAAACAGCTGGTACCCAACGATCCCCTCACCGATTTTGGCATTCAATCGTGCGATTTGGCCAAGAAGTGGATGGAAAGCCCTTCGGGCTACGAGGTGCTGAATATGCGGGCCATAAACAGCAAGCAGAGCGACTTCAGCCCGGCTTACCTCTCCGACGATTACAGCGTTCTGCTATTCACCAGCTCGCGAAACGAGGCAACCGGAACGAAAAACCACGCCGGTACCGGTGAAAAGTTCACCGATATCTTCATAACCCAGCGCGATAAAAAGGGAACATGGAGCACTCCCCGCCCCCTCGATGGTAATATTAATACCCCCAATGATGAGGGAACCCCTTCGGTTACAGCCAATTTCAACAAGATTTACTTCACCCGCTGCCGGGCAGGCAAGCGCAACAAGCTGGGCTGCGAAATACTGGTGAGCGAAAGGCGTGAACAGGGATGGCTCACACCCGAAGTCCTGCCACTGGCTCCCGACAGCATGGTGGTGGCCCATCCGGCCATATCGGCCGACGAGCTGACGCTCTACTTCGTTAGCAACATCCCCGGAGGATACGGAGGCAAGGATATTTGGAAGGTTACCCGCAACTCCCCGTCGGACAACTGGGGAGAGCCCGTTAACCTTGGCCCCGATATCAATACCAGGGGGAATGAAATGTTCCCCTTTATCCACCCCGACGGAACCCTTTACTTTTCGTCCGATGGCCATCCCGGAATGGGAGGTCTGGATATATTCCGCGCCAAGGCCAAGGAGAGCGGCAACGGATGGGAGGTGGAGAATATGCGATACCCCATCAACTCACCCGCCGACGACTTTGGGATTATCTTTGAAAAGGACAGGGAGGCAGGCTACTTCACCTCGCGAAGACACGATTCAGGAACCCGGGGTGGCGACAACATTTTCGTATTCTACCTACCCGAGCTGATCTTTAACCTGCTGGGCGATGTGAAGGACGAAAAAACCGGAATGCCCCTTGCCAATGCAACGGTACAAATGGTTGGAAGCGATGGCATTATTGTGGATACCAAAACCGATGTACGGGGAAATTTCAAATTTTCGCTAAATCCTGCCACCGATTATGTGCTTATCGCTTCGCTTAAGGGATATCTCAACGGCAAGGGCAGGGAAACAACCCGCGGCGTGCAGCTGAGTCAGGATTTCAAAATGTCCATTACCCTCACCTCCACCGCACGACCCATTGAGCTGCCCAATATTTTCTACGATTACGACCGGTGGGAGCTCAGGCCCGAATCCATGGCCGCCTTGGACAGGCTGGTGGAGGTGCTCAACGACAACCCCACCATTATCATCGAGCTGGGGGCACACACCGATAGCCGCGGAACCATGGAGTACAACTACGAACTGTCGCAGAAACGTGCGCAATCGGTGGTTAACTATCTCATTGAGAAGGGAATTCCCACCGCAAGGCTTAGGGCAAAAGGGTATGCACAATCGCAACCTAAGGTTGTGGACGAACAGCTGATTAACCAGTACCCGTTCCTCACCATCGGGGCAGTCCTCAACCAACAGCTCATCGATGGCCTGTCCGATGATAATCAGAAGGAGATGGTTCATCAGATTAACAGGAGGACCGAGTTTAGGGTACTTAGCACCGACTATAAACCGGAATAAAACGAAGGCTTAAACGGGTTGTCAATGTCCAGGTTTGTAATCATAGTATTGCTATCCCTAACGGTGACCTTTGGTTTTGGCCAAAAGATATATCAGGGCAATTCGGCCAATGAAGCCCAGATCAAGGTTTTTGCCGTTGACGAGCCCAACGATGCCGATTTGTGGGTTTGCTTTGTTTGGGAAGAGGAAGAGTTAACCAGAACGGGGCTTTGGATGGACATGCGCTTTCCGAAGGATGCGGACATCATCATCTTCTTTGTGGACGAGGAGAAAGAGGCCGATCTGAAAATCTGGCTTGTGGATACCGTGGAGGAGTCGAAATGGCTCAATGAGAAGAAAAAGAGCTTGCTCACTTTAAATAAGACAAAAAAATAGCCTTTACAACCCTATACTACTGATGAAAAGCGATTCACGATATTTGCAAAGAGGCGTTTCTCCCACCAAAGAGGATGTCCATGCGGCTATAAAACATTTGGACAGAGGCATTTTCCCAAAGGCATTCTGCAAAATAGTCCCCGATACCCTCAGCGGCAGCGAAACCCACTGTCTGGCCATGCATTCCGACGGGGCAGGCACCAAGTCGTCGCTGGCATACATGTACTGGAAGGAGACAGGTGATATGTCGGTTTGGAAAGGCATTGCCCAGGATGCCATTGTCATGAATATCGACGATTTGCTGTGTGTGGGGATAACCAACGGCATTCTACTCTCCTCTACCATTGGCAGGAATAAAAACCTGATCCCCGGCGAGGTGATAACCGAGATTATAAAGGGGGCAAGGGACTTTTGCCAACAGATGAACGGGCTGGGTATTGATATACACCTTACCGGCGGCGAAACCGCCGACGTGGGCGATCTGGTACGCACCATCATTGTCGATTCAACCGTTGTTGCCCGCATCCGGCAACGGGATATTATCAACAATGGTAATATCCACGATGGCGATGTAATCATTGGCCTTTGCTCATACGGTCAAACCAACTACGAGAGCGAATACAACAGCGGAATGGGGAGCAATGGGCTCACCTCGGCCCGACACGACATCTTTGGCAAATATCTGACGAAGAAATATCCCGAGAGTTTCGACCCCTTGTTAGACAAGAAATTGGTGTACAGTGGCCGGTACAAACTCACCGATATGGTTGCAGAGTTAGGCATGACAGCCGGGAAGATGGTGCTTAGCCCAACCCGAACCTATGCCCCCGTGATCAAAGAAATTCTAACCCACTATAGGCCGGTTATCCACGGCATGATCCACTGCACAGGAGGAGGGCAAACCAAAGTTTTAAACTTTGTAAATAACCTGCTGGTGATTAAGGATAAACTTTTCGACATACCGCCCCTCTTCCGTATCATACAATCCGAATCCCAAACACCATGGCATGAAATGTACAGGGTATTCAACATGGGACACCGTTTTGAGATTTACGTTTTTCCCGAATTTGCCGATGATATCATTGCCATTGCTCAGGAATTCGGGCTTCAGGCCCGCATTGTCGGATCGTGCCATCGAACAGATAAAGGCAATAAGCTGATTATTAAAAGCGAACACGGAGAGTTTGAGTACAGCTAATATTGCACCATAGGTCCCAATAAGTTTAGAAGAACCTATAGAGGCCAGATTGCCATATTAAGAACCAATCCGATTAGTTCTTCCATGAAAAACTATTTAGTTTTGCAGTAAAAACTATTCAAAAATGAGCAATATAAAACTCTTTCAAAGCAAAAAAATAAGGTCGGTCTGGAACGAAAAAGAAAATAAATGGTACTTTTCTGTTCAAGATGTAGTTGAAGCATTAACCGACAGTTCAGATGTTAAGCAATACATAAAAAAAATGCTTATCCGCGATGAGTTGCTTAAATCGAACTGGGGTACAATTTGTACCCTAGTTGAAATGCAGGCGGCTGATGGCAAAAGACGCAAAATACAAGCATCAGATACTAAAGGGCTTTTAAGAATAATCCAATCAATTCCATCGCCTAAAGCGGAACCATTTAAACTTTGGTTAGCCCAGGTTGGTTCAGACAGGCTTAATGAGATTGAAAACCCGGAACTTGCCACCCAGCGAACGCGTGAATTGTACAAACTAAAAGGCTATCCCGATGATTGGATAGAAAAGCGAATGCGAAGTATTGCCATTCGAGAAGAACTAACTGAAGAATGGAAAAATCATGGCATTAAAGAACAAATTGAGTATTCTATTCTTACAGCGGAAATATCTAAGGCAACTTTCGGACTAACCCCTTCTCAGCACAAGCAGATAAAAGGGCTAAAAAGTCAAAATTTGAGAGATCACATGACCGACCTTGAATTAATCTTTTCAATGCTTGGAGAAGCATCTACTAAAGAAATTATCTTAAATACAAATCCGTTAGGATTTGAGCAGAATAAGAAAGCGGCGAAAGTGGGTGGAAAAATAGCAGGAGATGCAAGAAAACAACTTGAAATTAAATCAGGGAAAAAGGTTGTATCAAAACAGAACTATTTACCCGAAACAAAGAAAAAAGGACTGAAATCAAATACAGATGAATAATAAACTGCTGGTAACAGTAGATTTACCCCGATAGTCCCGACATTGAAATATCGGGATTGTGAGGCAAGCCCCGTTACATTATCTTCTATTCTTTCCGTAACCCCACGGGTGGCCTATTCCGGCAAATCGCATCCCCCGCTTCCAGCCTGATTGCGCATCGTTTGGATAGCGAGTTGTTCTTTAACATATTGGCTTTTTTTGAATAATTGTTATTAAACCTCTACCTTTGTCAAAATTTTATAACTTATTGTAAATTATTGTCTTATGAAAAGGAAAAATGTCATCATCATTGGAGCAGCAGGACGCGACTTTCATAACTTCAACACGTACTATCGTGATAATGAAAGTTATAACGTTGTAGCATTCACAGCAGCTCAGATTCCCGATATCGATGGGAGGAAATATCCCGCTGAGCTTGCCGGTAAATTATACCCCAACGGTATTCCCATTGTTGCCCAAGAGGAACTGGGAAAGTTGATCAAAGAGCTGAACGTTGACGATTGCACTTTCTCGTACAGCGACATTTCGTACAATCAGGTAATGCGCCTTTGTGCATTGGTCAATGCAGCCGGAGCCAATTTCAACTTTTTAGGCCCCAAGGACACCATGCTGAAAAGTTCGAAACCCGTGATAGCAGTGGTTGCCACACGTACGGGCTGCGGAAAAAGCCAAACCTCGCGTAGGGTAATTGAAAACCTTATGGCCAAAGGTTTGAAAGTGGTTGCAGTACGCCACCCCATGCCCTACGGCGATCTGGTTGCCCAGAAAGTTCAGCGCTACGCTCAGATTTCCGATTTGGAAAAGCATAAATGCACCATCGAAGAGATGGAAGAGTACGAACCACACGTAGTGAGAGGCAATGTAATTTATGCCGGAGTTGACTATGAGGCCATTTTGAGAGAGGCAGAAAAGGATCCCAGCGGCTGTGACGTGATTGTTTGGGATGGCGGGAACAACGACTTCTCGTTCTATAAACCCGATTTAACCATCACTGTTGCCGACCCGCATCGCCCCGGACACGAAATCAGCTACTACCCCGGAGAGGTAAACCTGCGCATGTCGGAAGTTGTGGTTATCAACAAGATTGAAACTGCAAGTCCCGAAGGAATACAAACCGTAAGGGATAGCATCACCGAGGTTAACCCCAAGGCCATTGTAGTTGACGGTGCATCGCCCATTAAAGTTGACAACCCCGAGATGATCAAAGGGAAAAGGGTGCTGGTGGTGGAAGATGGTCCTACCCTCACCCACGGCGACATGAAAATTGGTGCAGGCACAGTGGCTGCTCAGAAGTACGGCGCATCGGAAATCATCGATCCCCGCTCAGTTGCCGTTGGCAAATTGGCCGAGACTTACAGGATATACCCCAATATTGGAGCTTTGCTTCCGGCCATGGGCTACAGCAAAGAGCAGTTGAAAGATCTGGAAACCACAATCAACAATGTTGACTGCGACACGGTGATCATTGGAACGCCCATCGACCTGAGCAGGATTGTGAAAATTAAGAAACCAGCCGTTAGGGTACACTACGATCTTCAGGAGATTGGCGATCCCAATCTGAATACCATCCTCGGCGATTTCTGCAAAAAGCATAAGTTGCTTTAATACACCTATATTTTAACCCAAAAGCGACCTCGTTACCGGGGTCGCTTTTTTATTGGTATAAAGAAATTGGCGCATCCCTTAAGCCGGAATCGTAGCTGCACACCAGAGTTTGGGTATTGGGGACAATTGCCATACAACAAATTCCATAGTACCCCAATTTTTTTATAATTTTACACAAAATTTTCCATTATGGACAACATGAGGCTTCACACACAAGGGCTTGTTAAGAGATACCGTGCACGCACCGTTGTCAATCGGGTATCGGTTGAGGTTAGGCAGGGCGAAATTGTGGGGCTGCTGGGGCCCAATGGTGCCGGGAAAACCACAACTTTTTACATGATGGTTGGACTGGTTACTCCCAATGCAGGAAAAATCTTTCTCAACGATCTCGATATTACCCGTGAGCCTGTTTACAGGCGTGCGCAACGAGGAATTGGCTATCTGGCACAGGAGGCTTCGGTTTTTCGTAAGTTGAGCGTGGAGGATAATCTGAAAGCGGTGCTTGAAATGACCTCTTTTCCAAAAGAATATCAACACGAAAAGTTTGAATCGCTGATCAATGAATTTGGGTTACAGAAAATCCGCAAAAGTTTGGGCATTCAGCTGAGCGGCGGCGAGCGACGCAGAACCGAAATTGCCAGGGCATTGGCCCTTGAGCCCAAGTTTATCCTGCTGGACGAGCCCTTCGCCGGAGTCGACCCCATTGCCGTTGAGGACATCCAGCATATCGTGGCACATCTGAAGGATAGAAATATTGGCATCCTGATAACCGACCACAACGTACACGAAACGCTATCCATTACCGATAGGGCTTACCTGCTACTCGAGGGAGAAATCATGAAATCGGGAAGTGCCGAAGAGCTGGCCAGCGACCCGGAAGTGCGCAAGGTGTACCTGGGACAAAATTTTGAACTTAGGCGTTAGGCAAATGGTGCTTTGCACCTCGTTAACACCACTGATGGAGTATATCAACGGCGCAATGCCGATATCGAGCTAACCTGATTAACCCTCTGCGCTAATTTGATCTGTATCATTAAATTTCTCTCCCCGTATCATTTTAGGGGGTATTTCGCCTATAATGCCTTGAGGATATAAATATGCTAAACTCGTAGAGCAGCCACATGGGAATGGTAACCAGTATCAGGCTGAATACATCGGGCGGGGTGATGATGGCTGCAATGACCATAATTACAATGAAGGCATGCTTGCGATACTTTTTCAGAAAGGTGGGGGAAACGATGTTTGCCTTGGTTAGAAAGAGGATAAGGATAGGCAGTTCAAACAGCAGTCCGGCAGCCAGGGTTACTGCAGCAACCGATGAAAGGTATGACCCTAAATTAATCTGGTTGGTAACCTCAGGTGATATCCTATAGGTGCCCAGGAAATGAATAGTAAAAGGGGCAATGATGAAAAACCCGAAACAAACCCCCACGAAAAAAAGCAACGATATGTAAAAAACTGCTCCCCTGGCACGTTTCCTCTCGTGCTCGTAAAGGGCAGGTTTTACAAAATTCCATAGTTGGAATATTATATAAGGGAAGGCCACGATGATCCCGGCGTATAGGGAAACCATCAGGTGAGTATTGAACTGCCCCGCCATGTTGATGTTGATAATCTCCAGGGGTTTGGAGTTTATGCACAAGGCCGGGGCATTAATACTTTGTGCAATCAGGCACAGAACACGATTAGTTACAAAATCGGGAGATTTGGGGCCGAAAATCACATAATCAAAAATAAAGCGGTATGACACAAAGGCACCTATGGCCGCCAGAAGTATCCCTGCGGCAGCGCGAACAAGAACCCACCTCAACTCCTCAAGGTGATCGAGAAAGCCCATTTCGCTTGTTTCCGCTTTATCCTTCTTCACCATAATACAGCTATCAAATTAATCCTTCACGAAGAATATCGTGCAGATGGATCATTCCCACATACTTTCCACCATTGGTAACAAGCAGTTGGGTGATCTTATTCTTCTCCATCAGGTTAAAGGCATTTATCGCCAGCTCGTCCTGCTCAATGGTTTTGGGGTTGGCCGACATGATCTGCGAAGCAGTCAGCCCCTCAATGCTGTCGTTAGCCTGAAGCATTCTCCTTAGGTCGCCATCGGTGATAATTCCCGCAATATCACCCTTATCATCAACCACAGCGGTGGCTCCCATGCGCTTGGAAGATATTTCCACAATTACCGATTTAATTCTCTCATTCGGCGCAACCCCGGGCACCATCCCGTCATCAAAGATATCGGCAACGCGCATGTACAGCTTTTTTCCCAGCGAACCTCCGGGATGGAAGCGTGCAAAGTCGGACGGAGTAAACCCCCTCAGCTTGAGTAGGCAAACGGCCAGGGCATCACCCAAAACCATTTGGGCGGTTGTGCTTGAGGTGGGCGCCAGGTTGTTGGGACAGGCCTCATTATCAACAGTAGCCCTAAGAACGTAGTCGGCCCTGTGGGCCAAATAGCTGTCGGGGTTCGAAACGATTGCCACCAACTTGTTGCCCATATTCTTTATAAGCGGTACCAGCACCTTTATTTCGGGAGTATTTCCGCTTTTCGAAAGGCAAAGTATCACATCATCTGGCTGGATGATGCCCAAATCGCCGTGAATGGCATCGGCAGCATGCATAAAGATTGCCGGGCTGCCCGTTGAATTGAATGTTGCCACTATCTTCTCGGCAATGATTGCGCTTTTCCCAATACCCGTTACTATAATCCTTCCCTTGCTTTCGAAAAGCAGATTTACGCATTGTTCGAATACCGAGTCGATGAAGGTTGCCAACTTTTCAATGGCAGCTGCTTCGGATTTTATGGTCTCGATGGCAAGGTGATTTATATCAATATGGTTCATTTTTCAAAAAAAATTAGTATCTTTAATCTTTGAAAAAAAACAACAAGAATAATCTCCGGCAATGATTAAGCTTTACGCTACAAATGTAGTCCTTTTAGTATAATCTTCTGCCCCATTTGGTGATATCATTGTTTTAAAATTTTAGAGTTTCAGTAATTTAGGGACAGATCAATAAAATGAACATTAACCACGACATAGCACTGAAGGAATATCTTCATAAGTATTTCGGTTTTTCCAACTTTAAATGGAATCAGGAAGTAATAATTCGGAATATCCTTGCCGGCAAGGATACTTTTGTGCTGATGCCTACAGGTGGAGGAAAATCGTTGTGCTACCAACTGCCCGCCCTGATTTTAGACGGAACTGCCATTATCATTTCTCCCCTCATTGCCCTTATGAAGAATCAGGTGGACTCCATGAGGGGCTACAGCATGGATGATGGGGTTGCCCATTTCCTCAATTCATCTCTCAATAAAACTCAAATTCAGCGAGTTAAAGACGACATTCTGAGCGGAAAAACCAAAATGCTATACGTTGCCCCGGAGTCGCTTACCAAGGATGAAAACATTCAGTTTCTAAAACAGGCCACTATTTCGTTCTATGCCATCGACGAGGCGCACTGCATCTCGGAGTGGGGCCACGATTTTCGCCCTGAATATAGACGTATCAGACCTATTATCAACGAAATAGGGGCCGCTCCGATTATAGCTCTCACGGCCACAGCAACCCCAAAAGTGCAGAACGATATCCAGAAAAACCTTGGAATGCTCGAAGCCAGCATTTTCAAGTCGTCGTTCAACAGGCCCAATTTGTACTACGAGGTTAGGCCCAAGGTTAACACCAACAAGGAGATTATCAAGTTTATACGTAATAACGCCGGGAAATCGGGGATAATATACTGCCTAAGCCGGAAAAAGGTGGAAGAGATTGCCGAAATGCTCAAGGTGAATGGCATTAAAGCCCTGCCCTACCATGCAGGCATGGATTCGGCCACCCGTAGCGGTAATCAGGATAAGTTCCTTATGGAAGAGGTGGACATTATCGTTGCCACCATTGCCTTTGGCATGGGTATCGATAAACCCGATGTTCGTTTCGTTATCCACTACGATATCCCCAAAAGCCTTGAGGGGTACTACCAGGAAACCGGGCGTGCCGGACGCGATGGCGGTGAGGGTCAGTGTATCACATTCTACAGCTACAAGGATATTCAGAAACTGGAGAAGTTTATGCAGGGGAAACCCGTGGCCGAACAGGAAATTGGGAAACAACTCCTGCTGGAGACCGTATCCTACGCCGAATCTTCGGTGTGCCGACGCAAGATGCTACTTCACTACTTCGGTGAGGAATACCCCGAGCCTACCTGCAATATGTGCGACAATTGCACCCACCCCAAAGAGCAGTTCGAAGGGAAGGAACTCCTGCAATTGCTCATTGAAACGGTGATTGCCGTTAAAGAAAAGTTTAAGGCTGAACATGTAGCCAACATCCTTTGCGGGAATTTGACAACAACCATTAAATCGTACAAGCATCACAAACTCGAGATGTTTGGCGAGGGTGCCGAGCAAGGGGTTAAATTCTGGAATGCCATAATCCGACAGGCACTGGTAATGAAATTTTTGGATAAGGACATCGAAAACTATGGCCTTCTGCTGGTAACCCAAAAAGGGCACGATTTCCTGAAAGAGCCATACGACCTGATGTTCACCAAGGATCACGATTACGAGGAATCGGATGAAGATGATATCTCCATCGGGCAGATGGGCAAGGGGAATACCTGCGATGAGGAGCTTTTCGCCATGCTCAAAGATTTGAGGAAAAAGATTGCTAAGAAGAAAAATCTACCCCCATTTGTTGTGTTCCAGGATCCCTCCCTGGAGGATATGGCCATTCAATACCCCATTACCATTGAAGAGTTGCAGAATATAACGGGGGTTGGCGTGGGTAAGGCTAAGCGCTATGGCAGTGAATTCATTGAATTGATTCGAGTTTACGTTGAGGACAAGGAGATTGTACGCCCTCAGGATATGGTGGTGAAGACGGTGGCCAACAAGTCGCTGCTAAAGGTATTCATCATTCAAAGTATCGACAGGAAAATGGATCTTGAGGATATCGCCAGCTCAAAAGATCTGGAGTTCGATGAGCTGATCACTGAAATAGAGGCCATTGTCAACTCGGGAACCAAGATAAATATCGACTACTATATCAACAAGGTCATCGAAGAAGATAAAATCGAGGAAATATTTGATTACTTTAAGGATGAAGCCGAAACAGAATCCGTTGAAGAGGCATTGAAATACCTTGGCGAGGATGAATTTACCGAGGAAGAAGTGAGGTTGGTTCGGATTAAATTCATTTCTGAAATAGGCAACTAAAAGGGTTGGCCGATTTCGTACTTTTCCCATTAGGATATATTCGCACGATTTTCCCTTAACCGCGTTTACAATCGTAGGCATTAAAAGAGTATATTTGTATAAGTAATGTGGCTTACCTTACCGGTTAAATCCATGCTGTGAAAACCATTCTTAAAGTTGAGGGGTTAACCAAATCGTTTGGGACAATTAAGGCTGTTTCGAACCTGAGCTTCAGTGTCTTCGAAGGGCAGGTACTTGGATTGCTGGGTCCCAACGGAAGCGGAAAAACCACAACCCTCAACCTGCTTCTACAAACCAAATATCCCGATAGCGGCACATTTCACTGGTTCGATGGGCAAAGTGGCCCTTCGGCCAACAGAAATATTGGCACCCTGATTGAAGTTCCGCATTTTTTCCCCTATTTAAACCTGGAGAAAAACCTAAAGATTGTGGCCCACGCCCGGGGCAAAGGGTTGAATGATATCCAAAGGACTCTCGAACTGGTTGGACTAACCGGGAGAATCAAATCCCCTTTTTACACCCTGTCGTTTGGGATGAAACAACGGCTTGCGCTTGCCAGCGCACTGCTTGGAAATCCTGACGTACTGATTCTGGACGAACCAACTAATGGCCTTGATCCGGAGGGAATTGCCGAAGTCAGGGAAATTATTATACAACAAAGAGATCTGGGGAAAACCATTATCATGGCCAGCCATCTACTCGATGAGGTAGAAAAGGTATGTACCGACGTTGTAATATTAAAAAACGGAGAACGAATTGCCTACGGAAAGGTTGATGAATTGCTTAGTGGTAAAACGCTGGTGACTATTAGTGCAGAAAATATCGCTGAGCTGCAAAAGTGCTTAAAAACAAACAGCCGCATTTCTATCCTGGAGATGGAAGGCAATTCAATACGCATTTCGCTGGGCGAAGGGTTAACAACTACTGAACTCAACAAATGGCTGGTTGAAAAGGGGATTATTATCAGCACGCTTGAATTGCATAAGGCAAGCCTCGAGTCGCAATTCCTCGAACTGGTTAAGGGGCCTTCTCAACACGGTTAAGATTTACGTTCTGCAATAATTATGCTGAAGTTAAACAACATAAAGCGCATTGCCCGTATTGAAAGCATTAAAACCTGGAACTATCCTGTTTTTAAAGCACTGATTATCCTGTACTCATTACTTTTCCTTCTGATAACCCTTATTGCCAGCAATATTCAAATAAATTTACAAGGCGTAACCATTTCGAAAGTCTTTCAGTTTCCGCATATTTGGAATACCCTCACCTGGTTTGCCAGCTGGTTTAACCTTATTTTAGGCATTTTAGCCATAATGATGGTGTCCAACGAATTTCAATTCCGCACCTTTCGCAAACAGATTATTGATGGGCTCTCGAGGAACGAGCTGCTTTTCGGGAAAGCAATGGTCATGCTGCTATTGGCTGTCTTTGCTGTGCTTTTAGTCTTTGCCACCGGGGTTACCATTGGGATTATGAAAACAAACAATCTTTCGTGGAGCTATCTAACCAATGGGATATATTTTTTGCCAATCCTTTTCGTTCAGTCATTGGCTTACACTTCTCTTGCCCTTCTTTTCGTTACTATTATCCGCACTCCCGGCCCTTCAATAATGCTATACCTACTCTACTTTTTTCCCATCGAACCCATTATCAGGGCAGTAATTCCCGAACGAGCCATTGGGTATTTGCCAGCAAAGCTATTCTCGAACCTTACTCCAATGCCCGACTTTGTGGGCATTTCGCTCAGCGACATGGTGGAACTAAAAATCAGCGGGACTGATGTTTTCTCTCCCAAAATCCACACATTTCAATCATTATCCGTAATCACCATTGTTGCTCTTTGCTACTCTTTACTCTTCATTCTGATTTCAAGGCATATAATTAAACGCAAAAACTTTTAACTTATATTTTTGTTAAATAAGTGTTAAAAGCACTAATTTCACTGTTAATTCTGCATATTTTTTACTATATTTGTTCTTTAAATAACCTATAAATGTTCTTGCCATGAAAAAATTTTACTTAACCATTGCATGTGTTGTTATAGCGATTTCGCTACAAGCACAAACCGTTCTCAAGTTTCAAACCCATGGATTGGTTGCCGAGAATATTAACGAGATGAAGATTACGAAGTATGTAGAACCCGGTACGGAGGGCATGAACGTAGTATGGGATTTCAGAAACCTGGAACTTGTTCAAGATTTCGTTGGGACTCTCGACCACCCCGAATTTTCCAAGGGATACTCAACATTCCCCGAAACCAATACTGTTCTCGAAGAGTTTGGGAACTTATTCTACTTTAAATACGATGAGAATAGCATTGAGCAACATGGATTTATGTCGGGCAGGGGTGTAACCACAATTATTTACGATCAACCCTTTGTGAAGATGAGGTATCCATTTACATACGGCAGCTCCTTTTCAGGTTCATTCGGTGGTACCTATAATAACAACGAAAGGGTGCTGGGAACACAACAAGGTACATACACTGTTACCGGTGATGGTATGGGAACACTGATGCTCCCCGGAAATATGGTTTACGAAAATGCCCTTAGGGTGAAAGAGGTTAGGTCATATACCCAAACTTTCAGCAACACCAGTTACGATGTAGAAACCGTTACCTACCGCTGGTATATTAACGATCACCGTTTCCCCATTTTAGTCCTAATTAAAAGCACATCTACCTACGGAACGGGACGTACATACGTTTCCACCCAGGCTGCTTACAACCCAATAAAAACTACCCCGCTGGATATTACCACCACAACTCAGGGTTACGGGTTGACTGCCTTCCCAAATCCATATCACGACCAAGTTAACATCAGGTTTAACCTCGACAGCAATTCCGAAGTAAACCTTTCGGTGTTCGACCTTAGCGGTCGTCTGGTAAAAGTACTCTATTCGGGGAATGATGATGCCGGTGAGAAAAACTTCCGATTCTCGGCCAAAGAGATGGGATTCTCGAAGGGTGCCTATGTGGTTAAACTCAACGTAAACGGGAAAGAGGCATCGCAAAAAATTGTTGAACTATAGTTCAACTTTAAATAGCATAAGAAAGGGTCGGTTTACTCCGGCCCTTTTTTTTATCTTTATACCTCAATATATCATGCCAATGAAGCCTACCATCCTAACAGCACTGCTTGCCATAATATATCTTTCGGCTTTCCCTCAAGCCGATTTGCAGATAAATATTTCAACCCGGCGTATTGCCAGGGATGTCTTTATATTGGCTTCCGACAGCTTAGAGGGACGGAAATTTCCCTCTGCAGGGCGGGCCAAAGCCGCAGCATACATTGCCGGACAATTCCTTGAGGCCGGATTGCAACCCATAGAAAAAAACCATGAGCCCTATTTTCAAAAAATTCCTGTTAACCACACACGCATTGGGTTAACCTATATTCATTTGGATGGCAAACTGAAAAGATCAGGCTTTGATTTCTCCTTTGCATCATCCATGCCCTATAACAACAGCCTTACCCTTCCCATTCGATTTATTGGTGACGAGAAGCTAAACATGAAAATCGGGGGCGGTGACACCATCTTTCACATAGTCGATAAAAACATTGAGCAGGCCATGCTTCGCATTGAGCAATTGTCCAAAACAACTCAGGCAGAATACTTTGCCATTTCCATCACCAAATCAAAAAAGAGCACAAAATCATTGATCGTTCAAGAATATCTCAGTGGACAATACCGGTACCCCGAAAGTCTTTTCAAAATAAAGCAACACACAAAAGGACTCTACTCCTACCCTGCCTATTCCGAACAGAACCTCAAAGTATTCCTTTTTACCGATGAGATTACACAATCACTCTATGGCCAAAGCCTGAAACAATTACAGGTCAATGCCAAACGAAGTGTGAAATCAGCACAGCAAAGAAACCTAACGGTTTCAGACCTGACGTTTAGTTCAGATTTTTGGGTGAAGGATACAGTATTGCACGACGATAATGTAATTGGCTACATCCCCGGCACCGACCTGAGCGATGAAGTGGTTATTGTATGCGGCCATTACGACCATTTGGGGAAATCGTCGCAGGGGATTTATTATGGTGCCGACGATAACGCATCGGGATCGGCCGGTGTAATGGAACTGGCACGAATGTGCTCACAAGCCAGGGCCAATGGGTTCGATTTCAGGCGAACCTTGGTATTCATTGCCTTTGGTGCCGAGGAATCGGGGCTGAACGGCTCATACTACTATGTGAGCAATCCTGTCTTTCCCCTGAAACAAACCGTTATGGTTTTGAATATGGATATGATAGGGCGTTCGGATAATAAGCCGGGAGAACCCGGCACGGCATACTCCATGGCCATTGGCTCACGCAGTAGAACCATGAAGAAATCCATCAGGCAGTTGAACAGGCAAATGGATAACATCCATTTTGACTACAGCGTAAATTTCCCCAACTCCATTACATGGTACTTCGGATCTGACCACTATCCATTCGTTCGTAAAAAAGTACCCGCTCTGGTGTTCAATACGGGATTACATGATGATTATCATAAAGTTACCGACAAACCAGAAAAGATTAACTACGAATCGCTTACCAATATACTCAAAGGGATGTTTGTGCTTTTAGTCGATTTGGCCAACGAACCGGAGAAGTATCCGTTGAAATAACAGGATGAAACACATAGAGCAATTGACTGGTGGTATGGGTTTTAGTTCTGCAGAGTTGCGCTGAGGTATCGCTATCCCGATCCCGACACGTCGGGATTCGGGATCGCTGAGTGTGGCAGAGCTCTTTCCTTTGCGTAACTTTGCTTCTTTGCGTTTCTTTGCGTTACTTCTTTTTAGTACCGCAGAGTTACGCCAAGTACCGCTAAGTTGCGCGGAGTTTTTTTCTTTGCGGTACAATCAATGAGCAATGAAAATGAACAATAAAAGAGGTTAAGATAAGAACCAATACCCCCACCGAGTACTTAAAAATTATTAAAAGGCTGTATCTGTCGCACTAAAAGGGGACAAGTCAGGACAAAGTATAAGGTACGTTATGCTTCCCTAGGGTCGAGAGCATCTCTCAAGCCATTGCCCATAAGGGTAAAGGCAAGGACCAGCAGCATAATGGCAACGCCCGGAAGGATGGCAAGGAATGGCTTGTCCATGATGATGTAACCATAGTGGTCCTTAATCATGGTTCCCCACGACGGGGTTGGCGGTTGCACCCCGATGCCCAAAAACCCGAGGCCTGCTTCCAACAGTATGGCTGTGGCAAAGTTCCCGGCAGCAATGATAGCCACCGGTCCCAGCACGTTGGGGAGGATATGCTTGAAAATAATCCGGGCCGTACTGAAACCCATAACCTTTGCTGCTTCCACGAATTCCTTCTCGCGCAGGCTCATCACCTGTCCCCTCACCACCCTAGCCACCTCAACCCACATGGTTAGACCCACAGCCACAAAGATTTGCCAGAATCCCTTCCCCAGAACCATGGTCAGTGCAATAACCATGAGCAGGGTGGGGATAGACCAAACCACATTGACCAGCCACATCACCACATCGTCGTACCAACCGCGGAAGTAACCAGCCGTTGCACCCAGTGTAATCCCGATGAGGAGCGAGATGGCTACGGCAACAAAGCCAACTGACAGGGATACCCTTGAGCCGATTATCAAACGGCTCAGCATGTCGCGGCCAAACCTGTCGGTGCCAAGCCAAAATTTTCGCCTGACTATATGGTTTCTCTCAACCCTTTCAATCAACTCATCGCGGGAGAATGCGCTTTGCACACCATCAGTGTTGATAAACAGCGAATCGGTGGCGAATACCATATCCTCCTGCTTGATCTCAAGGAATAGGATACCGGCCATGCCATAATTCGATACGATGGTAATGCTGTCATCCGGCTCGACGTATTCCGTGAGGACAATATCCCAGCCCTGAAAGGCATGGGAAAGGATGGGAACCTCCCGATAGGGATTGCTTTGTCCCCGGAAAAACTTTTTAATAATGCCAACCCTTTGGGTTGTGGCCGAACCGGGGATGAGAAAAAAACGGCATGCAAAGCCGGGCTTTTTGGTAGCCAGTTCCAAGTGCTGGTTGTTGGTTCCCGGGGTTGAGTCGGGAACAATGAGGTAGCCAAATATGGCTATCAATGCCACCAGTCCTATGAACAGCGCCGATGCCAACGACAGCCTGTTGCCTACAAACCTCCCGGCAGCAATACGCCAGGGCGAACCTGACCTACCTTTGATATCAACCATTACCCGTAATCAATACGTAAACTAAGCCGAATCCTTCTTCCATTTCACCGGAGCCATTACCGAAAGGGCAAAGGCCAGGGCGATGTAGAAGGGATATAACAACTGCAAAGGTATAAAAACCCACAATAGGGATGTCTCCTTGTACCTTTTAAGGTAAATCCGGAGCAAGGGAAAATCCACCAACGCTTTTACCGCTATGGCAGTAGCCAAAGCCAACAGCGCACCATGGATGAAAAAGGATAAAACCACCAGAAGTAGCAGCATGAGATTGAATATCAACACTATCAAGGCAACTAAAATGGCCACAACATCCCTATAAAGTGGTGCTTTGGAAGCCCATCTTGCCCTTTGAAACAAAAATTCCGCTAAGCCCTCTGCCGGCTTAGTGTAAACCATAGCCTGCGGAGAGTGTACGCACCCAATGGCACCCCTCCCCTGCCGCTTGGCACCATGCAAAAGAAAAACATCATCGCCCGATGGGTGCGAAGGGTTTAACATCTCCCTGTTGAAACCCACGCGTTCCCTGTGAAAAGCCAAATTGGCCGATCCGGCCATAAATGGGATACCCAGCCCGCATCCCCCCAACGTTACGGCCTGAAGGCTCGCATGTTCGAGGGCTTGCATCCGTTGGAAAAACTTTTTGCCATATTTTATCATCACCGGACCAATTACCATTTTGGTTTCCTCTGTGCCAAATCCCTGCGCCATGGCCGCAAGCCATGATTTGGGATGTGAACAATCGGCATCGGTTAGGGCAATAAAATCATATTTAGCCCTCTCAACTCCGGCCGCAATGGCATCCTTCTTTCCCGTTGTACCAAGGGGTAGGTCCACCAAATGCAGATTATCCATTTCGGTTCGCCAACTGTTAACCCTATCCCGGCTCGAATCGGTGGAATGGTCATTCACCATGATAACCTCGAAAGAATCCTTCGGGTAGTCCTGTGCGGCAAGCGAACCCAACAGGCCATCCAGATTGTGTTCCTCGTTGCGAATGGGGGCTATCACCGATATAGGTATGGGTTGTCTCGTCGGAATGCCATTCTCCCTGGGAAACCTAAGCAACCCCACAATAAAAGAAACTACCATGGCCCCGTAGAGCGTGGATAACACCACAACGAAAACCCATAGCAATGCCATTAACTATCAGCGAAATAATAAATTAGTAACTGTCATAAATAATCCAAACTCCCCTTATGGGAGTTCGGATTACTATGGCAAACAACAAATATAAAGATGATAAACTTCCTAAAAAAAAACCTGTTCCCAATTTAACCCATTAGTACGCATCCGGCACAAAATTCTGGTCCGTAATGGGCGGTCGAACATATGAGTGGTCCTCTTTCCGCGGGGGCAATTCAATGGGTGGCGGGGTGAGGTCTTTATACTCGATAAGGCTTAATAAATGCGTGATACAATTCAATCTTGCCCTTTTTTTGTCATCGGCATGAACCACATACCAAGGTGCCTGCTTAATATCGGTGTGGGCAAACATATTATCCTTTGCCTTGGAATACTCCACCCACCTGTTTCTCGATTCGATATCCATAGGGCTTAGTTTCCAGCGCTTAATGGGATTATCGATTCGTGCCTGAAAGCGTTTCTCCTGCTCCTTGTCACTCACTGAGAACCAGTACTTTATCACCATTATTCCCGAACGTACGAGCATACGTTCAAACTCGGGGCACGACCTTAAGAACTCGATGTACTCCTCCTCGGTACAGAAATTCATAACCCGTTCCACACCGGCGCGGTTGTACCAACTTCGGTCGAATAGAACCATCTCGCCTGCTGCGGGAAGATGGGGCACGTAGCGCTGGAAATACCACTGGGTCTTTTCCTTCTCGGTGGGAACACCCAATGCAACCACCCGGCAATAGCGTGGGTTAAGGCACTCGGTTATGGTGTTTATCACACCTCCCTTACCGGCTGCATCGCGCCCCTCAAAAATAATAACCACCTTAAGCTTTTCGTGCTTAATCCATTCCTGCAACTTCATCAACTCCACCTGAAGCCTTGCAAGCTCCTCCTCGTAAAATTGTTTTTTAATCTTCTTCTTATCCTCTACAGCCTCGTAGTTTATTGTTCCATCATCATTAAGCAGTTTTTCCTTTTTTGGAGGTTTGTTTTTTTCATGTTTGGGAACCGATTTTTTTTCTTCCTTATGCTTTGTCATATCCAAGAGTTTTGAGAATTAGTACTGTTTTTTACTGAGAAACCATGGAGAAATATTAACTAAAAGTATAAAAAAATTATCCCATAAATACAAAATAGCATAAAAAAAACGGGATTACTCCCGCTTTTTCTATTCCATGTGTATCATCCTACCTGTAAAGCACCTCAGCCATTTCAACCATTTTAATAAATTCGGCTTTGTAGCCATACTCGTCTTTGCCCATAGATTTCCTTGAGCGGGTCAACACATCGGCAAAGGAAGCATTTCCCCTATGCTCCGATTCACGAAGCAGCATGCCAAACTCGGCCACCGAGGAGGCAAACAGGAAGTTGTTGGTTTTCGTCAGCTTGTTCCACTCTACCTTCTGGGTGATAAGATTGCTGGTATCCTCGTTGGGCCTCTTGTAGCGAATCTTTACGCTCATCAAATCCTTGCTGTTGCCCACCACCTGCTTGGTGTACTCCAGCGGGTCGATATCGGTAACCTGCTCATGCGAATCGGCAGGGATTATTTCGTAGAGGGCGGTAACGGTATGACCGCAGCCAATGTCGCCTGCATCCTTCTTATCGTTGTTAAAATCCTCCTTATTGAGCATGCGGTTCTCGTATCCAACAAGCCGATAGGCTTTCACCCTTGCAGGGTTGAACTCCACCTGTATCTTCACATCCTTGGCAATGGCGTAGAGGGTTCCCCACAGCTCGGTGCCAAACATTTTCTTGGCCTCAAGAATATTGTCAATATAAGCATAGTTGCCGTTGCCGGCATTGGAGAGCTGCTCCATGCGCCCGTCTTTGTAGTTGCCCATTCCGAAGCCAAGGATTGTGAGGAAGATCCCATCGTCACGTTTCTTCTCAATGAACTTCACCAGCTCCGAAGTGCTGCTAACGCCCACGTTGAAATCGCCATCGGTGGCAAGGATTACGCGGTTGTTCCCGCCATGGATGTAATTCTGCTTGGCCACCTTGTAGGCCATCTGAATGCCCTCACCCCCTGCAGTGGCTCCCTCTGCCTGCAGCATATCTATGGCTGCCTTAATCTTAGGCTTATCGGTTCCGGGAGTGGATTCGAGCACTATTCCGCAGGCGCTGGCATAAACAACTATGGATACCCTATCCTCGGGGCGCAGCTGGTCAACCAAATACTTAAATGCCTGTTTCAAGAGGGGCAACCTGTTGGCCGGTGCCATGGAGCCCGAAACGTCGATGAGGAATACCAGATTGCTGGGGGGTATCTCCTTCTCGTTCATGTTTTCGCCCTTAAGGCCAATCATCACCAGCTGCCTGTCGGGATTCCAGGGGCACTTGTCCCCCTCGATGGTGACGGAAAAGGGATGCCCATCGGTGGGCTGGGGATAGTCATAATCGAAGTAGTTTATCATCTCCTCAATTCGAACGGCATCCCTGTAGGGTTTCTGGTTTTGCGTCAGGAAGCGGCGAACATTTGAATAGGAGGCCCTGTCAACATCAACCGAGAATGTGGAAAGCGGGTCCTTAAGGGCATCCTTAAATCCGTTCTCATTGATGAAATCATACTCCTCCGTATTGTGGTCAATGAATGACCCATCATAATCAGCAGTATAAAAACTACCTCCATACGACGAGGGCATGCCCACAGCCATCATATCCAATTCGCCCATACAGATTTTCAGATACCTTTTACCCGGTTTAGCAGGAATGGACTCCACATTAAGTTCCTCTGCAACATATTCTTTTTGTAAAGCAACATTCACCACAGACACCTTGTCGCGTTTAACGTAAACCGCTACAGTGCGTTGGGAATAACCTTTTGCCGATACCCTTACATTATAGTTTCCCTCATTAACCTGTAATGTGAACTTACCGTCATTGGAGGCAATTTGTTTTTTGATAATTGTTTTGCCTTGCATTACCTCAATGATGGCCGAAGCAACAGGGGTTCCGTTTTCTGCATCGGAAACCAACCCCGAAATAGTACCAGTGTACTTACTGACGCCTGTAAATGAGCCCAATAAAATTATTGATGCTACTGCTAATAGTCTTTTCATGATTTCAAAGTATTAAAGTTAAACTTGGGTTCGTTTACAATAGGGATACAAGCGTTAGCAGATTTCCATAATCTGTCTCAATTATTTTTTATACTTTTAAAAAATTAAACTCAGGGTCAATACATTGGCTTTAAAGAAAGGTATAGAGAACCTGTCCGATAACGAGCTTATCGATGCCTATCGCCTGAAGGGCGACAAGGAGTTGGTGGGCATTCTTTACAAGCGATACACACGGTTTGTGCTGGCCGTATGCATGAAATATCTGCGCAGGAGGGATGAGTGCGAGGACGCCGCCATGGGAATATTTGAAAAGCTATTCGAGGATTTGAAAAAGCATTCGGTTTCCAACTTCAAATCGTGGCTTTACATGGTAACCAAAAATTATTGCCTGCATGAGATTAGGGACAAGAAGTATGAAACTACCCATCAACAGGATTTCATAAATTTTCAGAATCCCCTTATGGAATTTCACCACGATTTGTATCATGGAAGTGACGATGGCATGGAGGAGCAAATTGGGAAAATGCAGCGCGAGCTGGGGAGCCTATCGGAAGAGCAACGTATTTGTATTGAGCTATTCTACCTAAAGGACAAGAGCTATCAGGAGGTGGCCGAAATCACGGGCTACACCCTGAATCAGGTGAAGAGTTATATACAAAACGGCAAACGAAATCTAAAAATCAGCTTATCAGGATATGAAACCTAAAATCGATATACCTAACAAAAGCTCACAGTGTATTGCACAGGAGGTGCTGATAGCATACCTGCAGGGCCGACTCACGGGTGTTGAGATGAACAGAGTGGAACGACACCTGGCTGTGTGCCCCATGTGTGCTGATGAGCTGGAAGGATTGAGCCTGCTGGATTCTCCCCAAAGCATGGATGCAATGGTCGAGAGGGTTCACAGGGCTATTGATGAAAAAGTCGGTACCACGCCAAGACGAATAGGTGTGCCATTCTACCTAAAGATTGCTGCTGCCCTGCTTGTTCTTATCTCCATATCGGCTCTGATTTACCACTCGCTAAGCCGAATCTCTCAACCGCTTGAAATTGCGGAACAACTTTCCGTGAAGGAAGAGAAAAAGAGCGAACATGCAGCTCCTGCTGCCATTCCCGAACCACCTACTTCACCTGCTAGCACTACAGAGGTAGAAACGCAGGAGGAAACCGTAAGAGAGCAAAAAGTTGAAAAAAATCAAAATGTTCCTCCACCCCCTACGGCCATCACTGTAATAAACGATGATATGGCTGTCATAGATGACATGGTGGATATCTCAGACGAAGAGGAACTGTTTCAGTATGGACAGGCTGCCGACTCCGGTATCGCCCGGCCCCAGGCAGCGGAAGTGAGCACGGACAAAGAAGAAATTGTTCCAATTGCAGAACTTGCCGCCGTACCTCCTCCGCCCAGGCCCATGCCATCGGCGGGACAGGTAAGTAGCAAAAGAAGGCCCAAGCAAGCATTGCGCCATAAGGCGGTCGGGAATATTGACTTAGATGATGCTGAGCACCCTCTTGCTACTGAAGACAATGACGAAGCCATGGTAAAAATAGTGACGTTTGCCAAAGAGGAGGAGGACGTGGAAGAGAAAGAAATTTTTATTGTGGTTGAGGAGATGCCGGTTTTTGAAGGTGGCGATATCAATGCATTCCGCAATTACATTGCGAAGAGCATAAAGTACCCGGAGAGCGCGGCCGAAAACGGCATTCAGGGTAAAGTTATTGTCAGCTTTATTGTGGAGGCCGACGGAAAGGTCACCAATGTGAAGGTTGTCAGGGGCATTGACCCTGCACTTGACCAGGAAGCGGTTCGTGTTATTGAATCGAGCCCCAAGTGGCAACCGGGAAAACAAAGAGGAAAACCCGTAAGGGTTAATCTTACTTTTCCGGTGGTTTTCAAGCTTGAATAAAAATGATTTAGGCTATTCGGCAGGCGGTTCAAATCCGTAAACGATGCCTTCAACGTAGTGGGTAGGGGTTTCGCCGTAGCCACCTTTCGATTCACGCTTGGTAATGAATACCACTAATCCGCCCATGTTCACCGCCCTTTTCTTTAGGCGGATATCGGCACTTTGACGTGCCGAACGGGCATTGCGGCTTTTTGGTGACGACTGGGCCTGTACTTCACCCAAGGGGAAAAAACCCTCCACATCATCCATGTTGTCAGTAAGGATGACGGTTTGCCAATCACCTTCGGATACAACCTGCACTGCCATCGTATTGAATGTTTCAACCCTGCCATTACGGTACATTATTTTATGCACCTGCTTGCGGTCCATATCCTTTAGCTCTTTTGAACCTATGGGAAAGTATGATATTTTACTGGGGGATACATTTTGAACAAAAGCTGCCATTTTCCTACCGCTAATGAGCACAATGGTATCGGAGGGTTCCTTTTCTGCTGAAGCAGGGGCCTGTGCAAAAAGCGGAAGAGAGAATAAAATCAGTAGAAAAAAGCTGATAATAAATCTCATTCTAAATAATTTGTCTCGGTTAACCAACATATACATATGGAATAAAACTAACCATTTGTAAAAATGTCTTAATGATTGCAAAGGTAGTGCCAAAAAAAATAATCAAAAAGTTTTATTAAAAATTTTCTTCATCATGGGGATGTACCTCTTTAACCCACTGCAAAATAAGTATCCGGGTAAAAGAACGGGTTGAAAATTAGGGAGAGGTTAGGATATTGCACAAATTATTAAAAATGGATGAAGGCTCATAAACGAATGAAATGTCTAACTTTGCCATTGCTTTTCATGCTTTGCAATTGAGGCGTACACTATTAAAAGCACCGAGTACATGTACAGATTTTTGGTTAAGTACTTTACAACCCCCCTTGTTTGGACCCTAATCGGTTTGTCAAGCATTATATTTTTTGCATTCAATATTCTTGTATGGCTTTTTACCGCATGGTGGGATAAGGAGTTGAGATTGCTCCATAGGTATTCCATCTTTTGGGCCATGTTCTATATTCGAATAAATCCTTTTTGGAAAATTGATATTCAGGGGGAGGAGCATATCCGTAAAGGACAGCCCTACATCATCATTTCAAACCACCAAAGTGCAATGGACATTGTGCTGCTTTACCGTCTCCGCATGCATTTCAAGTGGGTAGCAAAACGCGAAATATTCAACATCCCTGTGATAGGCTGGAACCTTTGGCTAAACCGCCACATTGCCATCGATCGGACACGCTTAAAGGGAGCCTTAAAAATGGTTAAGGAGGCGCAATATCACCTAAACAGAAATACATCTGTACTTATTTTTCCCGAGGGGACGCGCTCTACCGATGGACAAATAAAACGTTTTAAGGATGGAGCTTTTGTTTTGGCAAAAAAAACCGAATACCCTGTTCTGCCCGTAATCATTGATGGGTCGATGGAAGTAATCCCAAAAAATGGCTACACTATTAAGGGTAAACAGGTTCTCAAAATGCGAATTCTGCCTGCAATCCTACCCGATGAATACAGGGAAAAGGAAATTGGCCAATTCATTGAAGAGGTGCATACACTGTGTGTCAATACTCACAAACAGATTGCCCCTCAGTACTATGATTAGGGTTTACCTTGTAAAGAAAGTTGACAGTTAACCCAACCAATAGGCGGAAAAGAAGTTTTTCACATGCCTTGCAACAGTTATCTTTGACAGAAAACTTGAAAAGAGTTATTTTAGACGAAAAATAAAAAACGGAACCGCAATGAATCCTAAAGTTAGCATTATCATGGGCAGTTCTTCGGACATGCCGATTATGGAAGACGCATGCAAGCTGCTCAACGACCTTAAAATACCCTTCGAACTCAATGCGCTTTCTGCTCACAGAACACCCGACAGGGTAGCTGAATTTGCACGCAATGCCTTAGGGAAAGGAATAAAGGTAATTATTGCAGGGGCCGGCGGGGCTGCTCATCTGCCCGGGGTTATTGCTGCTTTCACGCCGCTTCCGGTGATTGGGGTACCCATTAAGTCATCCAATTCTATCGACGGATGGGATTCAATCCTTTCCATTCTGCAAATGCCTGCCGGAATTCCCGTGGCCACCGTTGCCTTAAATGGCTCGCGCAATGCAGCCATTCTGGCTGCACAGATTATTGGAACGGGAGAAAACGATGTCATGGAAAGGGTTGTTAATTTAAAAAACGACTTGGCCAAAAAGGTTGTTGCGGCCAATGAGGAGCTGTCGAAAATACATTTTGAGTATAGAACAAACCAATAATGACAGGGAAACATCCATATACCCGATTTGAACCATCGAAACTGCATAGGGTAATACTCCTGGCCGTTCTGTTAGCCTGTGTATTCACACCTTGCAAAAGGGTTTCGGCCGGATTTCCCGTGGAGCAACCGGGAAGCAGGGCTATAGCATTGGGTTATTCCGGGGTGAGTATCCCCGATGCCTGGTCGCTATTCTACAATCAGGCGGGTTTGGGGTATCAGGAGTATGCATGGATTGGAGTTCATCACGAGAATCGGTTTATCACACCTGAACTAAACTTCTCCGCATTAGGGTCGATTATTCCCGTTCGCCCGGGCTCTCTCGGAATCTCGATTAAGCGTTTGGGATTTTCCCAGTTTAGCCAAACCAAGGCGGGATTGGCCTATGGCATGAAGTTGATGCCTACCCTTAGCGCAGGAGTGCAGTTGAATGTTCATCATGTTTACATTGCCGGTGAATATGGTAGTACCGCAGCCTTTACGGCCGAAGGGGGGATTCTTTACATTCCGTTTCCCGACTTAGCCGTAGGCCTTCATATCCTGAATCCAACGCGAAGTAAAATCCTACGGGACGAGAGAATCCCAACAATCGTAGATTTTGGCTTGGCCTACACTCTGGGGGAAAAGGCGCTATTGACAGTCGGGGTTGAGAAAAACATTGATGAAAAGCAATCATTTAAGGGTGGCGTTGAGTACACTCCTTTGCCTAACCTTGCCTTTAGAATCGGGATGGCCACAAATCCTTCGCTTATGTGCTTTGGGATAGGCTATAGCAAGGGGCCGATTCAAATTAGTGCAGCCTTTACGCGTCACGAATACATGGGCTATACACCGCACTTCACGGCTGCTTACCAATTTGGCGTGAAGAAAAAAGGTTTACCCGATGATTCTGCAGATCAATGAAGTTGATAAGGTTAATATTAACCCTTTCCATTATTTGCCTTTTGGCAAACACTTCTCCTGGACAAATACCCGAGGTTGATCCCCAAAGCGTTATAGCCGATATCCTGGAAGATATGGTTGCTTCAGGCGAAGAGGGAGTTGACCCCGACGCTCTGGCAGAGGATTTAATTTACCTGAGCGAGAACCCCATCAACATCAATAGTGCAACGAGCGAAGAGCTTGACAAGCTAATATTTTTAACCAGTTTTCAGATTCAATCCCTGCTCGACTATATTAAGCAGAACGGTAAGATTGTAACCATTTACGAGCTGCAGCTTGTAATTGGCTTTGATTACAGCGATATTGTCAGGCTTATACCATTCATTACCCTTGAAGACAAGACGAAAAAAGACACTTCATTGCCCCAACTGAAACGTGGCAAACACGATTTATTTTTCAGGGCCAAATCGCTTATCGAAACTCCTGAAGGGTATAAACCCCCGCCTGCAAGCAATCCCGATGCCACCCGATATGCAGGCAATAAATTGGGACTTTACACACGCTATACATATCAAACACGCAGCGGTTTTCAGGCCGGTTTTGTGGGCGAAAAAGATCCCGGTGAGGAGTTCTTCAGGGGATCAAATCCCTATGGCTTCGATCACTACTCGGGCCACCTACAGGTTAAAGATATCGGCATGATACGAACGCTGGTGGTTGGCGATTTCAATGCCGATTTTGGCCAGGGTCTAACCCTATGGACCAGCGCCTCGTTTGGCAAATCGCCCGACCCAATGGGAGTAAGAAAACGCGCCAAGGGATTATACCGCTCCAGTTCAACCAACGAGAATCAGTTTTTGCGTGGCCTTGGCACAACGGTAACTTTAGGGCGTTTCGACATCACGGTTTTCGGCTCATACAAAAAAATCGATGCCAACATCTCCGATTTATCAGTTGAAGATAGCGTGGTTTTTTCATCTTTACCCATCAGCGGACTTCATCGTACGCCCAGCGAAATAAACAACAAAAAGACCCTGAGCGAATTAGTTACCGGAGGGAATATCAATTTCGGCTGGAAAAACCTTAAGGTCGGTGCCACCGCCTCGTTTGCCAACCTCGATGGCTTTTACAACATGCCCAACCAACCCTATCGCTATTTTGAGCCCCCGCTAAACAACAGGACCAACATTGGTGTTGACTTCACCTATGCGCTGGGCAATCATATGCTCTTCGGCGAGGCCTCGGGTACGCTCAACCATGGTGCAGGCGTTGTAGGCGGAGGTATGTTCAGAGTACATCAGCAGCTGAAGGTTTCCATTTTGGGAAGGCACTACCAGAAAGATTTCAGTACGTACTACACCGGTGCCTTGTCCGAATCAACCGGTCCTGCCAATGAAAATGGGATTTACACGGGATTCGACCTGCTGCCGGTTAAGCATTGGCATGTGAGCGGCTATGCCGATTTTTTTGCATCGTCGTGGCTGCGATTTGGCGTCAATGCCCCATCGAGGGGCAGGGATTTTTTGATCCAGACAACCTATAGCCCACGCCAAAATTTTAATTTCCAGATTAGGTATCGCATGAAACAAAAGGAGAAGAATCAGGCCATAGATTCGGCTCAAGTGCAATGGGTGGTCCCCTACTCCACGCACGGGTTACGTTTCCACATGGCGTACAACCCCTCGCGAACAGTGCAGCTGAAAAGCCGCATTGAATTTTCGTGGTACCAGGAGGAAAATTTGAGCATGGAAAAGGGCCTGATGTTCTATCAGGATATTTCCTATCGCCCCGAAAAGAGTCCGCTTACACTTACAGGGCGTTTTGCCGTTTTCGAAACCGACTCGTGGAACACACGCATATATGCATACGAAAGCGATCTGTTGTACTACTTCTCAATCCCTGCGTACTATTCGAGGGGAACAAGCGCCTACCTGCTCGTAAAATATTCCGTTGGCAGGAATGTAGATATCTGGTTTAAAGTTGCACAAACGTTCTTTGCCACTCAGGATGAGCTGGGCTCGGGACTCGATAGAATTAGTGGTCCAACCCGAAGCGATGCCAGAATCCAGATTCGCATGAAGTTTTGACGGTTGAGTAAAGCAAAATTATGCAATACATTGAAAACTATTTAAGTTGATAAAATTATATAATACAGTTGATGCTTTTTAAAAGCGATAGGAACCGCAAAAGATTATGAAGAACGTTACTCCCAAAAAAAGGCTTGGTCAGCATTTCCTGAAGGACAAGGGCGTGGCGCTAAAAATAGTGAACAGCATTGCCGCAAGCAATGCCAATGCCATTGTTGAAGTTGGTCCCGGCACGGGTATCCTGACGGGTCTGCTGCTGGAGCGGTATGGTTCCAAGTTTTACGCTGCCGAAATAGATGCCGAATCGGTTGAGTACTTAAGAGAGAACTACCCTGAACTTGGTAAGAACCTTTTTTTTACCGATTTTATCAGCCTCGATTTATCTGAAATTGCAAGCTACAACATGGTTGTGGTTGGAAATTTCCCCTACAACATCTCCTCACAAATATTTTTCAAAATTTTTGACAACAGGCATTTGGTCAATGAGGTTGTGTGCATGGTTCAACGCGAAGTGGCCCAGAGGATTTGCGAGCCCCCGGGCTCGAAGACATATGGCATACTCAGCGTTTTACTTCAGGCCTACTTCAATATCAACTACCTATTCACAGTGAGCGAGGGCGTATTTTTTCCGCCTCCCAAAGTTAAATCGGCGGTAATCAGGCTAACAAGGAATAGCGTTAAAACCCTTGGATGCGATGAACGGCTGTTCATTCAGGTTGTTAAAACAGGGTTTAACCAGCGCAGGAAAACGCTCAGGAACTCACTTAAGGCTCTGCTGTCCAAGTCAAGCCAAGAGCATCCCCTTTTAGACAAAAGGCCTGAACAGCTTAGCGTTGCTGATTTTGTGGAATTGACAAATTTTATTGGAGAAACAGGGGAAACTATTTAACGTGAGTTCGATATAAGAAATCAAGAGATTTATTTGGATAAACATAGGGGGTTTAGCATCTTTTATGCACTAACATATAGATAGCATAAAATAATTCCCTATGAAGGCCACTTACTTTCTAACGGAACTTCCACAAGGGGGCGAAGTCGTGCTTATGCGCTCTCTGATAGTGATGTATTCACCATTATGATCCTGTTCCGCCCAATCTGTGACAAAAGCCACAGCAACATATACCCATACTTCGAACCAAAGTGTGAAAACAAACGAGTCATTATTTGATGTTAAGCAAACAATTATTAAGGCTCTAGACTATGATTTTTTTTTTAACATTATGATAATGATGTTTTGTTGGAACGGGAAATAACTCGTTTTGTGAGTTATTCTCGTTTCAACAAAAACACTAGTTCTTTGAACATCTGTTCTTCTGACTTTTTCCATCGCCA